>Ga0209092_10002297_pt1 | contig 17629 bp, 16 predicted proteins | sample FraStrMetagenome_FD_187446 | JGI IMG/M metagenome (GOLD analysis project Ga0209092, IMG submission 187446) | Marine eukaryotic phytoplankton communities from Arctic Ocean - Fram Strait ARC3M Metagenome (SPAdes) (version 2) | ecosystem: Environmental > Aquatic > Marine > Oceanic | place: Fram...
GGCTTATGACAGCAAAAGCATCCAGTGATGGTCTCATGGAAGAAATCGTCGGCCTCTGCAAGCGCCGCGGCTTCATCTTTCCCTCCTCCGAAATTTACGGTGGCTACAACGGTTTTTACGACTACGGCCCACTCGGCGTCGAACTCCGCAACAACATCAAACAAGCTTGGTGGCGCGACATGGTACTACGCCGCGACGATATCGAAGGCCTCGACTCGACCATCATCATGCACCCAGACATTTGGAAGGCCTCTGGCCACGTCGATGGGTTCTCCGATCCGATGGTCGACTGCCGTGAGTCTAAGCTGCGCTACCGTGCCGATCAGCTATTCTTCGCCCCCGTTATCGTCGCAGGCGAAACCATCGGCTACGTGTCGGTGGTCGAATGCCCCGAGCAACAGGAAATCGCAGAAAAGGCCGCTGCCGACATTAAGCGCAAAGCTGCCAAACAAGGCACACTCGAGCCGATCGTGCTCAAAGACTACACCGAATCGAAGCCTGAGGAATACGACCTCGTCCCTTCCCCAGCGACTGGCAAGCCAGGTTCGTTGACCGCACCACGCGAGTTCAAGCTGATGTTCGAGACTAAGGTCGGGCCACTGGCAGACGAATCAGCGGTAGCCTACCTGCGCCCCGAAACCGCACAAGGCATCTTTGCCAACTATAAAAACATCGTCGATACCGGCCGTGTGAAGATTCCTTTTGGCATCGCTCAAATCGGTAAAGCCTTCCGCAACGAGATCACGCCGCGCAACTTCATCTTCCGCTCGCGTGAATTCGAGCAAATGGAGATCGAATACTTCATCTCACCCAGTGCCGACTGGAAAACCCTGCACCGCGAATGGATTGACACCTGCATCGACTGGCTGGTCTCGATCGGCCTGCCACGTGAAGACATCAGCGAAGACATCCACCCAGAAGACAAACTCGCCTTCTACTCTCGGGCGACCACCGACCTGATGTTCCAGTTCCCACACGGCGAACAAGAGCTCTGGGGCGTCGCCTGCCGTGGTGATTATGATTTGATGCAACACCAGAAGCACTCCGGCAAGTCGATGACCATCTTCGACGAAGCCAGCAAGGAGAAGTTTGTGCCACATGTCATCGAGCCCTCGCTCGGCGTCGACCGCACCCTACTCGCCGTGCTCACTGCGGCTTACACCCAAGACGAAGTGCCCAACGACAAGGGCGTCGCCGAAAAGCGCTTAGTCCTCAAGTTCAGCCCCAAAATCGCACCCGTCAAAGCCGCGATCTTCCCACTACTGAAGAACAAGCCAGAGCTAGTCGAGCGCGCACAAGCACTCTACAAGAAATTGCAACGCCGCTGGAATGTCTTCTACGACGCCTCCGGTGCGATCGGTCGTCGCTACCGTCGTCAGGATGAGATCGGCACACCCTTCGGCATTACCATCGACTTCGACACCATCGAAAAGGATGGCACGGTCACTCTACGCGACCGCGACACTTGCGAGCAACGCCGCGTGACTGAAGACGAACTCATCCAGTTCCTCGAAGAGCAGATCGACGGTTAATCGAACGCTCAGATCTTTAATTTCAATACCCCCGCGAGCCTCGGCTCGCGGGGGTATTTTTTGGTTGATCGCCGATTAGTCGCTAAAGGAGGGAGGGCGACTCGCCCTCCTTTGCAGCGACACAGGATCAATGTGGGCGAGTCGCCCTCCTTTGCAGCGACACAGGATCAATGTGGGCGAGTCGCCCACACTCCGATCGCGGTTTATTATACTCGCAGAGTGCAATGGCTCAAACATGGCCTCCAACCCGACCTCCGAGCGCTACGCCGACTGCAGGAAGGCTCGGATCTGGGCATTGACGGCCGTTTCCCCATCTTCGAGGATGTAATGACCATGCTCCTTATGCAGCTGCACCTCGGCGTTTGGAAAGATCTTACACCAACGCTTAAAGAAGTGCATATTGAAGCAGAAATCTTTACCGCCCCAGACAATCTGCACTGGTTTAGCGGCGAGCTTTGATAAACCCGCTTCTACTTCGAGCAGTGTATCATAGCTCGGGTGAGCCTCACGCAACGGGATGTCTTTAACGAAATTCCAAACTGCGACACGATCCGCCCAACTGCGATAGGGCCAGAGCATACCGGACTTCACCGCCGGTGACAGTGGTATTTGAACCGACATGTTGGCAGCTGGCCCCGCGAAACCGTTGAGACCGCGAATGATCGCCTCGCCAATCAGTGGCACCTTGATCGCCGCAATCCGCAATGGGATGCGCTTCGAGCGAAACGCGCCCGTATTTAGCAGCACCAACTTCTCTAGGGCCTCAGGACGACGCCCCGCGAGTCCGCACCCGATCGCCCCGCCCCAATCGTGTACCACCAGGCTAAATTGAGAAATATCGAGATGATCGATCAAGCGTTCCACATCTTCGATGCGGCGCTTCAAAGTGTAAGGATAATCGCTCGGCTTATCGGACAGCCCGCAGCCCACGTGATCCGGCACGATGCAGCGATAGCCAGCCGCAGTTAGCGTATTGACCAAATTTCGGTAATAGAACGACCAGGTCGGATTGCCGTGTAGCATCACCACCACTGGACCCGAGCCCTGATCCAGATAATGCATCTGCACCGGACCGTCCGACTTCGGCGTCGCTGGTTGATCAAATAAGTTGCCGGCAAACGGGTACTCGACACGCACTTCGGGCGGTAACTGAGAAGCTCTTGAATTAATCATGCTTGGGCCACTCCACAGCCATCATCAAACTACTTAAACCACTGCCAATTCCCAGTAGCGCTGCCTTCTGCCCCGCAACAAATGCGCCATCTTCAATCGCTCGCGCTAAGGTAATCGGGCAGGAAACCGAACCAACATTGCCGAGGGTTTCAAAGGTGGTATAATCCTTGGTCAAATCGAGGCCCAGCGCTTTAAACAGCTCACGCGAGTGCGCCTTGCCGACCTGGTGCGTGATCACACGGTCCGGCGTCTCCGCCGTCCAACCCGTCGCTTCCACGAAGCGCGTCCACGCACGGGTGGCCACTCCGATGCCAGCCACCAGCAGCTCCTCCGAGTCGGTCAACATCTCCAGCGCGTCACCGGCGCTGTCGCCTTGGCAAAGTTCATTCGCCGAGCTATCGGTCTCGACCACCGCCGCCGTCACCAACGGGCACGACTGCGGCGCGAGATCCTTACGGCACAGCACCGCGCCAACAGCGCCCGCGCCAATCGTCAAATTAGCGAAATACGGCTTGATCGACTTACGCGTCAGCTCAGGGTTGAGTAATTGCTGTAAAGTATGCTCGACCAGCGGCCGACCATTCTCGCCAGACACGATCAGCGCACGCTCGATTTGACCCGACTCGATCATGCTCGCCGCGATCACCATCGCATTCAAAAAGCCGAGACAGGCATTCGACACATCAAAGATCTGCGTCTTACCCGGCAGGCCCAACAAGCCATGCACATACGCCGCGGTCGCCGGCTCGAGTCGATCACGACACACCGCCGAATGAATCAACAAATCGATCTCCGAACGATCAAAGGCAGATTTAGCTAACACCGCCTCACCCGCTAGAGCGGACGCTTCTGAGGCACGACTGCCCGCAGGGAAGAAACGGCGCTCCTTAATTCCGGTCATCAGCTCCAGCCGACCTTCCGGCAAGTGCAGACGTTCGTAGACCGGTGCCAGCTTCGCCTCCACGTCCGCCGAGGTCCACACCTCATCCGGCAGCGCATACGCGAGCGATTCTATAGCTACATTTTTAAAATTCATTGCAGTAATTTTTAATAAAGGAGGGGCGATCTCTTGGTCTCGTCCGATAATTCAATGTCCGACGTTCGAGACAGTCGTTTACTTCTTATTCTCGGTGCGCATTGCCAGCCTCACGACTTCCTTATCGAAGTAGTTGCGATCCATGCCAGCATTGACCACGATTCCTTGGCCGTTGATGCCGCTCGAAGCGGAGCTCAACAAGAAGACTGCGGTATTCGCCACTTCTTGAGTGGTGAGGTTCTGCTTACGAAAGGTCAGTTTCTCGGCGTACAAATAGCTCTCCAAATAGCCGGGAATACCCGCCGAGGCACTGGTTTTAAGCGGACCCGCGTTGACCGTATTGAAACGCACACGCGTATCCGCACCAAAGGATTTGGCCAAGTTATAGGACGAGGTCTCCAGAGCCGCCTTAATCGGGGCCATATAGCCGTAGTTCTCTGCGGTCACATCGGTCGATGAAATGCCAATCGAAACGACTGACGCTTCATTGTTCAAATGCGGCTTAAACGCACCCGCCACTTCAACCAGTGAAAATGCCGAGATCGCAGTCGCCTGTAAAAAGTCCTTACGCAGCGTTTCGTGAAACGGCTTGAAGCCCTCCGAGTAGTTCGCAAAGGCGATCGAGTGCACAATCCCATCGAGTGGGCCGTAGTCGGCACTCACCTGTGCGGCCAATGCCGTAATCTGTTCTGGAAACTCAACATCGCAAATGTAGGCCTTTCGATCGCCCAGCAGCTTTTGCAAGCTCTCAAGACGCGCCACGGAGCGCACACTATGAATGACTTCAGCGCCTTCGGCTTCGAGCGACTTGGTGATCGCCCATGCCACGCTTTTACGATTCGCCACCCCCATTACAAGGAAGCGCTTACCTTCGAGTGCGAGGAAACTCACTTGCCAGCCTCCGGTTCGAGCATCGCCAAAGCGAACTCAATCGTCAGTGCAGGTTTACCATTTTTCAGAACCTTGCCCTTCATGAAGAAGAATTTACTGACCTGCTCCTTCATCGTCACTTCGATCACGACCTCATCGCCCGGCTTGACCATTTGTTTGAAGCGGGCATCGCTAATACGCGACAACACCGGCGTGACATCAGCCAGCGAGCGCCCTTCCTTTTCGATTTGTTTGGCGAGATAGACCGCACCCGCTTGAAAACAGGCTTCGCAAAGCAACACGCCTGGCATAATCGGGTTACCTGGATAGTGCCCCTCAAACTGAGGCTCTTCCATGCGGATGGTACGCTTACAAGTGGCGCCATCCTCTCGAACTTCGACGATCTCGTCGATGAATAGAAACGGCGGGCGGTGCGGAATAGTGCGGAGAATTTCGTCCATGCCAGCGAGTGAATGACTAAACCCGCGAAATGCACGCTAAAAACAGCCCACCGCGAAAGCCTCACTCTCCCAGCGCAATTTTCATAGCACATCTTTAAAGCCATCCACAGAACCCACACACAGCCATAAAGAGGCACCTACTTCACCTTAACAAACAATTACATAACGATAATAAGAACAATAAATTATAACTTGACTAACCACTAATAGAATTGTTTAGTTTCATTGAATCAGTATCAACTAAACCTCAAATACTAAATCATGAACTATAAACAACTCACTGCAATTGCAGCAGCATCCCTCCTCGCATCGATCGCCAATGCCGAGTGGAACTACGGCATCGGCTCTGGCATCGGCGCTTCCAGCTATGACGGTGACCTTAAAAGCAGCGATCTCGGCTTAGCAATTGATGTCGAATTCGATCAAGGCGACTTCGAAGGCGGCATCGGCGCAACTGGCTTCGCGACAGATGGCACCTGGGTATTCAACCTCAGCGGTAGCAGCGTCGAATATGAATCCAAAGACACCGCCAAAGGTGCCCCATTCCGCACCACGAACAACTTCCAACGCACCTTTGCCGAATTCACCGTCGGCTATGTCGCCTACCAACAAGATGCCATTACCCTGACGCCCTACCTCGGCGTCAACTACACCCAGCATGAGTGGGAAGCCAAAGCTGCTGGCTTTAAAGCTGACGTGGAAGACAACTGGATTGACGCAGTCTTCGGCCTCAAGTTCGACTATAAGATCAACGACGAGTGGACCTGGAACAACTCAGCGAACTATTCTGCTGGCGACTCCGAAGGCTGCTTCGGCTTGAAGACCGGTGCGTCTTGGAAGTTTGCTGAGCACTGGCTAGCAGGCGCATACGTCGGCTACGAAAGCGAGGAGTTTGAAGGCAGCGACAGTGCCATTGGCACAAATGTCGACTTCGACTATGACACAGACGTCACCACATTCGGTCTGACCATCGCATACACTTGGTAAACTGCGATTACGCGATTTAATTTCAAACGCCACGGTGCTACAAAGAACCGTGGCTTTTTTGTGCTCTGAGGCTAGCCCAACATCGGTGCGCACCGAGACGGTGCTGCGCGACCACTGATACCTATTTTGCAATATAATGCGTCAAATAGATCAGAGAGAGCATTACGCACGCTTGCAATACCCACCATACCAGTTCGAGAGCGGCACCGCCGATAGGCCATGAATAAAGACACTGAGCAACACCGTTAAGACAATCACTGACAGCAGTCGCTCATGCCCTTTAGCCCCAACTTCAGAAACAAAGATGAGCAGATAAAGAATCGAAGCGATTCCTCGCGGGCCAAACCAAGCAATGAAGCCAACAGTGACACCGCCCAATTTTCCGCCCACCAAACTGAGCGCAACTGGCAGCATTCGAATCACCGTCAAACTCAGCAATGCATAACAAAGAATGGTCCAATCCCAATACTCCCGAACGGCGGGCACCAGCACCATACCAAAGATAAAGAACACCAACAAGCAAAGCTGCTGCCCCTCGGCCTCACCAAACTCCTGCAGTCGCTCGCGCACGATCGGCGTGCGAGTCCCCAGTAACAATCCACCAAAGAATGCCGCAATAAAGCCATTCCCGCCCAACTGCTCAGCGAGCGCATACGAAACAATCGCCAAGGCAATCGATGCCAAACGCTGAAAAACGGGCTCCATCCAATCCCGTTTCACTGCATGATCAATCAACACGCCGCCGCCCCAACCAACCGCAGCACCAACAACCGGACCAAAGGCGATTTGCTTTGCGCCAAAGGTCAGCCAATAGCCTAAATCCATCGTGGTGCCAGCCTGCGCAGTGAGCGCTGCCATACACGCCATAATTGCGGGCAGTGCAATCCCATCATTTAAGCCACTCTCAATCCCAATCGAGTCGCGCACCTTGACCGGCACCTGGTCGCTGGTCACCACTGCCTGCCCCAGCGCCGCATCCGTCGGCGACAAAATAAAGGCCATTGCCGCGAGCATCCACAAACTCACCCCGGGGAAAAATGCCACTGCGATAAAATATCCCAGCGCCATCGTTAACGGCAAACCAATCGCCAGCAACCGCAGCGGAATCCAATATTCTTGGCGCAAACGCTTCAGATCAATCAACGATGCATCGGTAAACAAAATCAGCATCAACGTAATCGTGGCAATGAACTTCACCACCTCGGAATTCATCTCGACCACGAACAGATCAAGCCCGACCGGGCCAAGGATCAAACCGACAGCCACAAAGATCATGGCGGCGGTGATCGGCGTTCGATCCAAACGCGCAGAGACCAAGCCATAACCAAACAAGAGCAACGCGGCACAAGCAATTAAAGTCTCCATTGGTAATCAATTTAAAAACTGTCCGTCTAGACTCAACCGACAATTTCAACAATTCGACGCACATCCCCAAGTGGCGGCGTGCAGCACTGATTCAAAAAAATTACCCCTTCGCCAACTCGAACAACTTCTTATCGATTTTATTGGCGGTAATGACCCCGTAGTTCATGGTGCCCAACCAACCCGACATGATGATGCCAACCGACCCCGCGTGGTACAGGCCTTCGATTTGATCCGACAATTCCATCGAGACCTTGAGTCCTTCAAACTTGGTGCCAAAGGAAGTGCCCTGCATCGACTTGGTGTAGTGGTTAACGGTGCGGGGCGTGGCTGCTTCAATGTGGTCGATTTTATCACGCACACCGGGGATAAACGTTTCCAAACTACTCACGCACTCTTCACACATACGGGCTTTCTCGGCTTCGTATTGCTCATCACTGAGGTTAGCCCACTCATCCCACTTCGCATTCAGCGAAGCCACCACCGTGTAGCGCTGGTCCTTGAGATGCGGACGCGTTTCTGGATAATACACCGAGAACGTATGGCTGGAGGTATTAATCGAAGTCAGCTCATCGATGGTATATTCAGGCGCGCGGGAAGTGAATACGAGGTCACCGATGTTCGGAATGGTTTCGCCCTTCTTGATGCCCATATAGACTTGGCAGGAGCTGGTGTTGTTACGCACCGCCTTGGCTTCTGCGACGAAGTCTTCGGAAAATTTATCCTCACCCACCAGATACTCAATGGTATTGCGCACATTGGCATTGGAGAGCACTGCCTTACAACGAACCGTGCGGATCGGAAATTCTTCGCCACCAGTGTTCTGACTGCGCACGCGCACGCCGACGACTTTACCATCTTCGACATCGATGCCCTCGACCAGCGCACATTTACGCACTTCGCAGCCATTATGCTTCAACTCGGCGACCATCTTCTTGATCAAAGTATCGGTGCCACCTTGGAAGGTGAACACGCCCTTGCTCATGAAGTTGGAAAACACGATGCCGTAGGTGATCGCAGGATCATCAATGTGTGAGCCGTTGGCGTAGGAGATCGGCTCCATTAGGAGGCGATGCACATCGGTGCGGCCAGGGAAGAACGCTTCAAACATTTCACCCGTGGTTTGGGTATTGTCGTCGTAGAAGTTCATCGCCCGCAGGTGGTCGTAGAAGCCTTCAACTTTGGCACGCTCGACCTTGAAGTCGTTGACCAAAATATTGGTAAAATCATCGCGCTCGAACGTCGTCCACACATTCATCTGCGGGTTAATGAAGCGCACATCATTGAGCTGGTGGATCGAATCGGCGATTTCCTTGGTCCAATACTTGCGGCAGGACTTGACCATGCCGTAGGGAAAGCCGTGCAAGGAGATGTCGAAAATGTGCCCACCTGGACGCTTAAACCACGTCGCTAGGCCACCAAATTGATAGTGATGCTCCAACAGGAGGACCTTGTGGTCGTTCTTCGCGAGGTAGTTCGCGCCGGTTAATCCGCCTAAGCCGGAGCCGATGACGACCACGTCATATTCTTCTTCGATACCTTCGAGCCAATCCTTTGCCATAATCTTATAGAGAAATTAAAAAAGCTAAAACTCAGACGTCGCACACACAGCGATTTCTGCATTCTAGGGGTAGCCGCATAAAAGACCATGCTTGCGAAATTTTTCAACCCGCAAATGAGAAATATGCAGCCTAAAAACCGTTCACACTGACCGGAGCCTTCTCGATCTGATCAGAGTCATTCATCTCTGCCAGCATCACATCGAGCTTGGGATCAAAAAATATTATCCCATTGCCCATTTTCTTGGCACGCACCGTTCCATTATCCGTCTGCATTTCGTAGCCGAAGGCAGACGGGTCCTTTACGGGCTTGCCATCTGCTGTTTTCGCGCCCTTTGCCTTCTTTTTCCAATAGGAGCCGTTCGACTGAACCGCTAGGAGCTGATTAAATTCATACTCAGTCATCCCCTGACTGCGCTTATACACTTCGACAGCAGACTTACCATTGACATATAGCACGTGCATATCCCAGCCAGGCAGCATACGTTTCCCTTCCAGTTCCTTGGATGACGGACGACGGCCATCCGCGGTCTTGTAATAGATACGAATGTCAGTCGAATCAACAATCAGCTCCATATATTTGAGATACGGCATGCCCTTACGACGACTTTCTTCCACCGCGTCGTCGCGATACATGATACCACCGGAAGCAAACAGACGCCGCTCGATCGACTCCTTACGCTCCCCGATCCGAGCCTCAGCGGTCGAACTGAGAGCAGATAACACTACCACGGCGCACAACAGGCCGAGAACAAAAGAAGACTTGGGATATTTCATGATTGAGATAAGACATGGTTGTACGCTGACTAAGCTCGGCAAACAAGCCAGAATCGCATGAAGAACACTTTCTATAACGACTTCGACCTCGAACGCTTCCCCGCCACGCCCGTAGCCGACTCCGACTACCGCAACGCCTTTCAAATTGAGCGCGACCGCATCATCTTCTCCTATCCCTTCCGACGTCTGCAGTCGAAGACACAGGTATTCCAATCTGGCGAATACGATTTCTACCGCACACGGCTGACGCATTCGATCGAAGTGGCCAAGATCGGCCGTTCCATCTGCGAATACCTACGCGCCAGCTCAGACAAGCTCAACGACCGCTTCTACATCGACGCCGACCTGACCGAAGCCGTCGGCCTCGCCCACGACATGGGTCACCCGCCCTTCGGCCACATTGGCGAACGCAAACTGAACCAGCTGATGGCGCCCCACGGTGGATTCGAAGGTAACGGCCAGACCCTGCGTATCCTCACCGAGCTGATCTACGAACGCCCCGGCGCGACCAAGGGCATCGCCCCCACCCGCGCCTTCCTCGACGGCGTCATGAAATACAAAGCGCTGCACCGCGAATGCATCGGCACCAAGCCCGATGGCTCGCCCGACTATCCCGAGCACCACTTCATCTACGACGAGCAAGCCCATTGGCGCAGCAGCATCTTTGGCAGCGAGCAACCCCCAGAAGAGCTCAGCACTCCGAAAGCACTCAACAGCTTCAAAAGTATCGAATGCCAAGTCATGGACTGGGCCGATGATACCGCCTACTCGCTGAACGACATCGTCGACGGCATCCACGCCCGCTACATCAATGTCGGCAGCATTACCGAATGGGCCGCAGGCCAAGACCTCGACGCCACACAAACCGCGTTGATCGACAAGCTCTGCCAAGTCATCCGTGAAGACCGCTACGAGTCTCACTTCGGCGCACGCATCGGTCGCTTCGTGCACGGCTGCACCCTCACGCCACGCAGCGGCTTCCTCAGCGACCGCACTAACCGCCATGCCTTTGACCTGACCATCGCCGCTGACGTCAAAGCCGAGAGCGCACTTTACAAGCGCATCGCCCTCGACCTCATCTTCCGCTCGCCGCAACTTCAACAGATCGAGTTCAAAGGCGGCCATATTTTGGAAAAACTCTTCAGCGCACTGTGTCAAAACTGTGCCAATGCCGACGGCAGTGGCCTACGTATTCTGCCCCTGCAAATACAAGAATTGATCAAGCAAGAGACGACCACCACGGGCCGCCATCGCCGCCTCTGCGACTTCACCGCCGGGCTCACCGACAGTCTCGCCGTGCGCACCTACAAGCGCCTCTACGATCCCGACTTTGGTTCCATTGCGGAACTGCTGTAATTTAAATCCAGTGGTACAGGCATTGCTGTCTGTCCTTAACGTGACACAGACAGCACTCAGCCCGAAACTTCCGCGCCACCGACATGCGGCGCACACACAAACTTGAGCGACATCGCCGTCACGTAGAGGCCGAGCAGCATCATACCCAACGCAATGCCGCCGAGCATACTATTCACCCCATGCTGCACCACCATCATGACCAGCGCCATGATTGGCATCACCACCATCACCGCGGCCGGGATCAGCGCAAAACCGAAGGCAATCCGGCGGTGCTTCAAGAACACCACAAACGTAATTAATGCGAGCGCAGCTAGCAACTGATTGGTGGCACCAAACAACGGCCAAATCGCCTTCCACACCGGCAACACCGAACCGTCTGGCGCAGTGAATGTGCCAAAGGCGGCAGCGCCAGGTAGTGCCAACACCAGCAGTGTGCCCAGATAGCGACTCCCCGCCCCACGCCAATCAAACAGCTCCTCCACAAGAAAGCGCGTCAGTCGGGTGCAGGTATCGAGTGTCGTCAGCAAAAACGTGCTCACCGCCAAAGTCGCAAAGGTCAGTCCCACATCATGGGGAATGCCGAGCGAACCAAAAAACACTGCCGAGCCACGCGCAAAGGTCGCCACCGGCCCCCCTTCCATACCGCCAGACACCCCGACACAGGCCAAGGCAAACACCGCCAGCAGCCCCTCGACTAACATCGCGCCATACGACACCTTCTTCACGTCGCGCTCCGTTTGAATCTGCTTCGAAGTCGTGCCGCTACTCACGATACTGTGAAAGCCACTACATGCACCACACGCGACCGTGATAAACAAAAACGGCACCATGTAACTCCAGTCCTTCGGATTAAAACTGGTATAAACTGGCAACTCGAATCCACCGCCGTGAACGGCCAGCCCCACCACGCCGAGCAACATGATTGCATATAAAAACGTCGCGCTCAAGAAGTCACGCGGCTGCATCAGCACGCCGACCGGAAGGATCGCCGCGCAGTAGCAATAGACCAACACCGCCGCCATCCAGACCTCTTTAGCCACTGTCGGAGCCGGAAACTCGACGCCGATCCACAGCCCGAGATACGTTAGCACCACAAACACTGGAATCACGATCTTATACGAAATCCCTGACTTCCGAGCCACCAGCCCAAAAGTCAGCGCCACCAAAATAAACCAACCCGACGCCGTCGCCACTGCAGGCTGATTCACAAAGCCCGCCACCGTCAGATCCAGAAACACCACGATCACATAGACCAGCGCCAATAGCACAAAGATCAAAAACAACTTACCGGTCGTCTCACCAATTAGATTGCGACACGTCGCCGTAATCGAACGCCCGCGATAGCGCAGCGACATTAAGGTGCTACCAAAATCGTGTACCCCACCCACAAAAATGGAGCCCACGATGATCCAAATCCAGGTCGGCAACCAACCAAACACCGACGCCGCGATGATCGGCCCCACGATCGGTCCCGCCCCCGCAATCGACGAAAAGTGGTGACCAAACAGCACCGAGGCCCGCGTCGGCACATAGTCCACACCATCATTGATCTCACATGCCGGCGTCTCACGCTCGGGATCCACCCCGCAGCGTGTTTCTAAGAACTGACCATATAAACGATACGCCACCGCAAGCAGCAGTGCGGACAAAAGTAAAAGTGAGAGTAACATAATTCAAAAAAAGAGGCCTCCAGGAAAACTGGCCGCCGCCGAAATGACAACACAACAAATCATAACCGCAGTGCCATTACCGACTTCAGCTAACTGACGGTCACTCACAAAACAGATTTTAACCACCCTCATATTATGGCGGGTGAACGATTCATGCATCAGCAACAGGTGACTACAGCCGCTGGTGAAACGACCTAATCCGGCTGCACCGCGATCGGTGGCGGCTGGTTTGAGCCATGGACCGCGAAAGGAGCGTGGGCGACCCGCCCACATTTATCCTAGATGGCTGCAAAGGAGGGCGAGTCGCCCTCCCTCCTTTAAAAAAAGGGACAGGCTAATGAAAAATGAGCCATGGACCGCGAAAGAAGCGTGGGCGACCCGCCCACATTTATCCTAGATGGCTGCAATGGAGGGCGAGTCGCCCTCCCTCCTTTAAAGAAAGGGACAGGCTACTGAAAAATGAGCCATGGACCGCGAAAGGAGCGTGGGCGACCCGCCCACATTTATCCTAGATGGCTGCAAAGGAGGGCGAGTCGCCCTCCCTCCTTTAAAAAAAGGGACAGGCTACTGAAAAATGAGCCATGGACCGCGAAAGGAGCGTGGGCGACCCGCCCACATTTATCCTGGATGGCTGCAAAGGAGGGCGAGTCGCCCTCCCTCCTTTAAAGAAAGGGACAGGCTAATGAAAATGAGCCATGGACCGCGAAGGGGGCGTGGGCGACCCGCCTACATTTATCCTAGGTGGCTGCAAAGGAGGGCGAGTCGCCCTCCCTCCTTTAAAAAAAGGGACAGGCTAATGAAAATGAGCCATGGACCGCGAAAGGAGCGTGGGCGACCCGCCCACATTTATCCTAGATGGCTGCAAAGGAGGGCGAGTCGCCCTCCCTCCTTTAAAAAAAGGGACAGGCTGTTGAAAAACGCACCGATCTGGTTAAACTTAAAACATACCATTGACAGTATATACATGATCGTGCATATACTAATTACATTAATGCAAGCCTCCGACCTCTACAAATGCATCGCTGATCCGCAGCGACTCCGCATTATTAACCTCCTAAATGAAGGCCCGCTGTGCGTCTGCCATCTGCAGGAGATCCTCGAGGCGACTCAAGTGAAAATGTCCAAGCAGCTCGCGATTATGAAGCCGCTCGGCCTAATCGAAGCCAAGCGTGAAGGCACCTGGATGATCTACAGCCTCACGCAGCCAGTCAACGGGCTGATCCAAACCAATCTTGATTATCTGCTCGGCGGCCACTGCGCCGAATGCCAGCAACTCCAGCAAGACCTAATGACGCGCAACAAAATCGTCGATCAACTCGCCAAGAACTCTAGCGATTGCCCAAAATCTGTCTGCGGCGACAAGGCCTGCTGCTAATCCTCAGCTCTCAAGTCTCAGCCCTCAGCTCTCAAGTCTCAGCCCTCACTCAAATGACCGATCCATCTAACAACCCACTCAAGCCAAGCGATGCACCGAAACCAGGCTTCTTCAAACGCATCCTCACCAAGGTCGATACCGCGATGAAAGAAAAAGCCGACGAGCAAGCCAAGGACAGTTCATGCTGCTCAGGCGACGATAAGGGCAAAGGCGGCAAGTGCTGCTAACGTATGGAGGGTTCCGAGCGTAGCGACACTCTCCGAGCCAATGCTCCGTCATTTCACCACTAGGAAGACACGGCAACGACAGAGCGTTGCCCTCCAAGAATCACATCGCACCAAATAACATGCTCACAGAATTCATCGACCTACTGATCTACGATTGGGCGGGAATGGACGCCGAATCGCGATTCGCAGGCGCGGTCCACTTCTTTCTCTACGACACAATCAAAATCTTCATGCTGCTTGCGGTCATGATCTTTGTGATTGGCGTGCTACGCAGTTATTTACCCGAGCACAAACTGAAGCAATGTATGAGCCGCGGGGGACTGTGGGGCAACCTAATCGCAGCGCTGTTTGGCGCGATCACCCCGTTCTGTTCCTGCTCCTCGATCCCCATTTTCATTAGCTTACTGCGTGCCGGCGTGCCACTCGGAGTGACCTTCTCATTCCTCATCACCTCCCCCATCATCAACGAATATCTGGTCGTATTGATGGCTGGTTCGTTCGGCATGCCGATCACCATTGCCTACGTCGGCAGCGGACTACTAATCGGCACAGTTGCCGGAGCTGTGCTAGGAAAAATGCGTTTAGAGAAGCATCTCGAACAAGACATAATCAATGCCAGCGACAGCGAGAATGGCCCGCAGTCCTACACCTTCGTCGGCCGCATTCGCTATGGCTTGGACGAATCCGTGCAAGTCATTCGACAGATCTGGCTCTGGGTGCTGATCGGCGTCGGCATTGGTGCATTCATCCACAACTATGTGCCACAAGAAATGATCCACGGTCTGATGGAGAAGACTGGCATCTTCTCCGTGCCGATCGCCACCACACTCGGCGTGCCGATGTATGGTAGCTGCGCAGCGATTGTGCCGATCGCCGTGGTGCTGTTTCAGAAAGGCATCCCGATTGGCACCGCCCTCGCCTTTATGATGGCCATGGCAGCACTCAGCCTGCCTGAAGCCATCATGCTCCGCCGCACTATGCACCTCAAACTGATCGGCATCTATTTCGCGATCACCACCCTAGCGATTATCTTTACCGGCTATCTGCTAAACGCATTGGCTCCATACCTTTGATCGCAGCATGGGAGGGACGAGCTCCGCCTCGTCCGCCGAACCACTAGAATCATACGCGGACGAGGCGGAGCTCGTCCCTCCCAACAACAAACAACTTTAACCTTCCCACCTTAACACCTTCACACCTTAACACTTCTTTTTATGAAACCAAAAGTCCTCATTCTCTGCACGGGAAACTCGTGCCGTAGTCACATGGCCGAAGCCATTTTACGCGCCGCCGCGGGCGACCTTTTCGACGTCTTCAGCGCCGGCTCAAAACCTAAGGGCGCCGTTCATCCACTTGCACTGCAAGCGATCGAAGAGCTCGGTATCAGCACCGAAGGTCACACATCCGACCACCTCGATCAATATCTCGATCAGGGCATCACCACAGTGATCACCGTGTGCGGCAACGCTGACCAAGTCTGCCCCACCTTCCCGGGCCAAGTGAACCGCTACCACTGGGGCTTCGAAGATCCCCCACACGCACAGCGCGAGGGCGAATCCGAAATCGACGCCTTCCGCCGCATCCGCGACGAGATCAAACTAGTCTTCGAAGCCTACGCCGCAGGCTACCGTGAAGCAGTCAACGCGTAACGGCACTAGCTGACTCCAGGTATCATTAAAAGTGCGTGGTAAAAACTGACAGGTAGCGCAATAATCATCAGTAGAAGCGACACTCTTGTCGCTTTCGCAACCTGACACGATCCCAAGCGACAAGAGTGTCGCTTCTACATTTTCCAGATCGTTCCCAAGACAAGGCCGTACAGTTCGATCGTAATCAACGCCAAACAAGACAACATGACTATGGATAATAATAACAAGACAGGTATTAGTTTTTTCGAAAAATACTTAACGGTCTGGGTGGCTCTGTGCATGCTGTCCGGAATCCTGATCGGGAAGTTCATTCCAGGCATCCCTGCATTCCTCGGAAAATTGGAATATGCAAATGTCTCCATCCCCGTCGCGGTGTTGATCTGGATTATGATCTACCCGATGATGATGAAGGTCGATTTCAAGAGCGTAAAAGACATTGGCAAAAACCCGAAGGGCTTGTTCGTGACGTGGATCACCAACTGGCTGATCAAACCCTTCAGTATGTTCGGCATCGCTTGGCTGTTCTTTTACGTGATCTTCAAAAACCTAATCCCCGCTGAACTAGCCAAAGATTATCTGACTGGTGCGGTATTACTCGGAGCGGCCCCTTGCACGGCGATGGTCTTCGTGTGGAGTCACCTGACCAAAGGTAACCCAGCGTATACCGTGGTGCAAGTCGCGACCAACGACCTCATCATTCTTATCGCGTTTGTGCCGATCGTAAAATTCCTCTTGGGCGTCAACGATGTCTTCGTGCCATGGGATACACTGTTTTTGTCAGTGGCGCTCTTTGTGGTGGTTCCACTGACCGCGGGTGCGCTGACACGAGGCCACATGCTCAAGCGCAAAGGCGCAGAGTACTTCGAGCACACATTCCTACCAAAATTTGGCAACATTACCATTATTGGCCTGCTACTCACCTTGGTCATCATCTTCTCTTTTCAAGGCAATGTCATCCTCAACAATCCGTTACACATTGGCTTGATCGCGGTGCCTTTGGTAATTCAAACCGTGCTGATCTTCTTCATCGCGTATCTTGCCGCGAAAGCGCTGAAACTTCCGCATAATATTGCGGCGCCCGCAGGCATGATTGGCGCATCAAACTTTTTCGAACTGTCAGTGGCAGTCGCCATTGCCTTATTTGGAACCACCTCGCCCGTCGCGCTAGTAACCATTGTCGGCGTCTTAGTCGAAGTGCCTATCATGCTCGCGCTGGTCGGGTTTGCGAACAGAACCAAACAATGGTTTCATGCCTAACGCATACACAGCACTGCGCCGTCTCGTCCACTGAAGCATCGTAACGTGAAACAGGCATCCCTGCCAATACCTACAACGGAATATCACAGACAGGAGGAGGTCGGCTAGAGATGGCGTAGCAATGCCAGCGCCACATCCACCAGGCGTCTACCCCTGCGGCGCGAACAGCTTCTCGACATATTTCGCGATCAAATCGTATTCCAAATTCACTCGGTCGCCGACTTGCTTGGTATGTAAATTTGTCACTTCCATCGTGTGCGGGATCAGCCAAATCGCGAAGCCCGACTCATCCACCTCAGAGACGGTCAGCGAAATACCATCCACCGTGATGCATCCTT
>Ga0209092_10002298_pt1 | contig 17628 bp, 28 predicted proteins | sample FraStrMetagenome_FD_187446 | JGI IMG/M metagenome (GOLD analysis project Ga0209092, IMG submission 187446) | Marine eukaryotic phytoplankton communities from Arctic Ocean - Fram Strait ARC3M Metagenome (SPAdes) (version 2) | ecosystem: Environmental > Aquatic > Marine > Oceanic | place: Fram...
GGGTGTGGCAGAAAGGCTATGCAGCGGACTGCAACTCCGTTTATGTCGGTTCAATTCCGGCCTCCCTCTCCACCTACAGGAGTTCAACATGAACTATAGAGTAACTATTCGCGCATCGGCATATAAAACATTTACGGTCACTGATGCTAGTAGCAAAGAAAGTGCCATAGCAGATGCCCACTTAGCTGCTTACGAAGTATTCGACATCCACGACAATCCAGATGACAGAAAATTTGAAGTAGAAACAGTAGCTGTTATACCCGTCCAAGCAAGCAGCAGTATTACTTCAGTAACAACTACTGACTTTGCTACCGGCGAAATACTGGAAGAAAAGTAATGAGCGAAAAAGACCTTACACCAGAGTTCATAGCTAAAGGCTTACGTGATCTAGCGAGCAAAGCAGATTACGCACCCGACGTTAGCACTGATGGTTCTAACCAAAGGTTTATATCAGCAGTTGGGTTAGCAGATTTTCTGCACACAGCTGCCGATCTCATTGAACAAAATGATTTGTCAGAAAACCCTAGACCTTAGACCGTGGCACTAAGTTCTATAACCTTAAACCCGCCACAAGATACAGGAGGTATCACCATGTCCGAGATATTCGTAAAAATAGTACGCGTACCAGGCGCAGTAACTGAAGTTGGCCTTGAGCAAGGCTCAACTGTTGCTGATGCATTGTCCGCAGCAGGCATTGAGCAAAACAATGCCGAGGTACTTAAAGTCGGTTCAAGCTCTGTTGACCGCAACTACACCCTAGTAGACGGCGACCGAGTCATCTACAGCATCGGAGCCAAGGGCAACTAGCAACTGCCTGACCGCACCCCATTAGACCAAACAGGCATCACTGTTCCTTAGCTCGTTCCCGTCCGAGTGGTCGAAGGCGGGATTACTTTGCCTAACGATAGTACTGGAGGTACTAATGACTAACCCAAAGCTACTTGTACTTGGTACAGAAGACGACTTTACCAAACAAGAAGTCGATTGGTTATCAGACTTAATAATAGAAAAACTAAACGACGAAGGAGTAAGCACACAAGGTTTTTCATTTCAGATACGCGTTGAATACATACCGGAGAGAAAATAATGCTATCGACCATAAGACACGACCCAATATTTCGAGCCTATGACTACAAGGATTACCCAATCCATATTGTAGGCGCAGGTGCTACAGGCTCACGCTTGTTCATGTCACTCATCGAGTTGGGCCTGACCAACATCAGTGTGTATGACTTTGACATCGTAGAGCCACACAACCTAGCTAACCAATCATACCTACATGAGCACATAGGAATGCTCAAAGTAAACGCACTCAAAGACCTTGCAACCAAGAAGCTCGGTGTGCCTGCTGACTTAATCAAAGACATGCGCTTCATCAACGAGCGCATTGACCAACGACAGTTCGACGGCTTCCTGTTTCTGCTTACAGACACGATGGCTAGCCGCCGCCAGATCGTTGAGGCTCAAACAACTGGTGCAGACAGCACGTTGTTACAAGTGTTCGAAACCCGCATGGCTTCAACACACGGCAACGTAGCTCACTTCTCACCAACTAACGCAGCTCAACGTAAAGCATGGTTCGACACTCTTATCAGTGACGACGAAAGCGAAGTATCAGCTTGCGGCACCAGCATATCTGTAGGCCCGACAGCCTCACTGATTGCAAACATGGCTGTGTGGGAGTTTATGAACTTCCTACTCAATGACGGCTGTGCCACTGCCCAACTCGATGTCTTCTTCAAACCAATGCTAATGACCACCAAGGAAAGAATATGAACCGCCTACCCTATTACCCCCAAGCCAAACAAGCGTCATTTGACAGTAGCTCACTGACTACAGAGACAACTCAAATGTACGAGTGGGACTTCCCCAAAGCACCACAAGTGTATTACACACCCCTTGTCTGGGAATCCATCCGCTACCTAGTAGACACCATTGCTACCGAAGTCGGTTGGCTCGGTCTCGTTGACATCGATGACGACGGTAACTACTTAGTCACAGAAATCTTTGTACCAAAACAAACTGTATCCGGTGTCGAGACAGACATCACACCAGAAGCTCTGGTCGATCTAGCCGTAGACCTAGAGTCCAAAGGTATCTCATCAGAGAAACTTATCTACTGGGGACACTCGCACGTAAACATGGGCGTTAGCCCCTCGATGCAGGACGAAGTACAAGTAGAAGAGTTCCTAGACAACGGCTGCAAGTACTTTATCCGTGGCATCTATAACAAGCACGGCAGTTCAAAGGTTGATGTGTATGACACAGCAGAAAACTGTGTGCATCAATGCGTGCGTAATGGCGTACAGCCCACAGTACTCGACGACTTACTCAAGACCAGACTTGATGACCTAATCAAAACCAATGTCAAAAAACCCGTCGTCAAAGCATTCCCAAAATCAAAACTAGGAACTACACATAAAACCGTAGTCACTAACACAACACCTAACTCTTATTACTTAGACGGCTACGGCAGTTATATCGACGACGACGAATACGCCGACGACCTAGAACGTCAAGAAATACTAAACAACCCATTTGGATTCAGGGAGCACTAATATGTACAAAACAATCGACAAGATAACCATTGACCACAAACAAATTGCTATCGAGCAACACACCGACAGAATTTTCCTTATAAACCATGACCTGCTAACGCTAAAAAACAAAGTAACTGCCACTAAAATAAATTTAGGTAAAGCTGAACGATCATTAACTACCGCTCGCCTAGCCGTAACTAACAACTCCAGCTGGGACTGGCTACGTGTTGCCGGTGGCTCCAAAAGTCTTGCTGCGATTATGAAACAAGAAGCAAGCAATTATTTGAACCGAAGGCGAGGAGAGCGTTTTGAATACAGAGATAGCCTAACAACACTTGAACGCCGCTATGATAGATACCATGACGAACTTTACAACACTAAGTTTTTGCTAAAGCAAGCCTATGCATCTGAGGATACCCCAACAAACCATACAGTCGCAGACTGGGAACACGAGCTGCGTAACTGTGAGCATTATGTCAAAGGCTCCATCAAATTAAAGCACCGCTATCAAGGCGGCGGGTTTCTTGACGAATGCTATGAAGAATATTACAAAGTAACAATGCGCTTCAGCCCGATGACAGCTTGCTCATCTAACAATGATTACATTGACATAAACCCCATCTATATCCCGTCAGTCACCGCTGACTTTTTAATTGATAAAAGACGTGCCGGTCATCACAACTACTACACTGTGCTGAGAGCTTCTCCCGGCTTTGCCAAACACCGTTACACAGGATTTGAACGCCGTAAAGTCTTGCATCCACATATGACTGATACGACTACGCCCTGCTTAGGTGACTTTCAAGGGCCAATAACTGAAGCACTTGATACCTTTGACATACCTACAGCAGTAGTAGTACTGGGTATGTTCTTACAACAATTTGATCCAGCTGATGCAGCTGGCAGATCTTACCGAAACTTCCCATTAGCAGAATCCATGTTTAACCAAGAACAAGCAGCATGATCCAAAAAATTATCCAATTCGTAATTACATACTTGACCATACGACAAATATTTACTGAGGCAACTAATGAAACAACTAGAGATGAAACTACTGCTAGAGGGCGAAGAGATGGAGACGTTCATGGAGATAGCTCTGTCGATCCAGACGCACCTACAGAACCTAGAAGAGTTGACGAAACAACAAACACAGGAGGATGACTGATGAACAATAACTACATCGTAACGTGGCGGATCGACTTAACAGCTAAAACGCCACACGAAGCCGTTAGACGAGCACGAGAAATACAACTCGACCCAAACAATACCGCTACTTTTTTTGAGGTAGCTATCGAACACGAATTTCAAAATACACAACAGGATGAAAACGAATGATGTTAGCCGGTATCGTAGCAGCGCTAGGTATGCTGTTCTTACTATTCAAGTTTGGTGTACGCAAAGTAATTACCTACGACATATTCTTTGACGTACTCATCACTTTCTTTCTCATTATCACGCTCGCTGGCACGTTCAGCGGCATGATGGCTGCACTACTTGGCGGCTTAATCGTATCCGTTGTGCTGTTCGTTATGAAAAGCACAATGCGCCACGAAAAATTATCCTTAGTTAAAACCAAAAAGTTTCCTTACAGGAGGTGGATGTGGGTGGAGCAATAGCAGAATCAACAACAGACAACGACTTCTTTTATCTATGCCCTGAGTGCGACTATGACCTTGGCGAAGAATTCTCAAACATGACTGATGACAGTTGCCCTGAGTGCGACCACCCTATAGAAAAAGAATCACTAACCCGTGGTTCAGCTAGCCCCGCTATACGGTTGCGAGGCTTCGATGAAGACGATGATGACGACGACGAAATGCCAGACATAGAAGAGCTAGGCGAAGCAATACATATAGAGCAACTAACCTCTGGGTATGTACCTTACGACCCCTTTCATCTTCCTTACGGCTATCAATGGAGCGATGTAGAAAGCTGGCGTGTAAGCCAAGACACAATCTACATAACTTTCGCAAGCGGAATTGATTGGAATCGTGACATGTACTCTGGAAGCAATGAATACGAAGATACAGGCGACTACCGCGCTTATGATAGTAATGGCGAAAACGTAGGCGAATACTAATGTACCCAGAACACCCTACCTGCACTGACTGTAACGAGGAGTGCCATCCTGTAGTTGAAAGCTTCACAGAACCAGTAGAGTTCTGGGGGACTGTATCAACCCACACCTACTATGAAGTCAGCAGCAATTGCTGTGACAGCGAAGTAGATATGCCCGACACCCACGATTATTTTTGATTAACTATATTAGTAGGAGTACTATTTTGGACAAGGAAGAATATTTAGAACTCAGTGACGAGATTCAACCCCACTTAGAACGCGACATGAACTCATACGAGATGTTGCAGTTCACCCACGTTTGGCTCAAGAGCAGGAAGCCTGAGCTACACCAAGAGCTAGTACGTACCTTCCAGACAATGGAAGCCTCCGTATACGCACATCGACAAGAACAGGACGCTAAAGACGTTTTCTAATTACAAGGTACAAGCAGGATGCTAATAACTCTGGATTTTGAGAGCTACTACGACCCCAAGGTATCACTGACTAAGATGTCAGTGATGGAATACATCAAGCACCCCATGTTCAAAGTATGGGGGGTCGGTATCAAAATAAATGATGAGCCTACCGAATGGTACGGCGAAGACGAAACTGAAGCGGCTCTTGACGACATCAACTGGGAAGAGGCGTTCTTGGTGTGCCACAACACGCCCTTCGACGGCTACCTGCTCACGCAGCTCTATGGTCATAAACCCCTCTACTATATAGACACGGCAGCTATGTCCCGTGGCAGATGGCCCGGACAAACGTCACGGCTAAAAGACGTAGCAGAGCGCTGCTTCCCAGACGACGAGTCCATGCGTAAAGGCGAGGAACTAATCAACGCCAAGGGCATATACGACCTGCCGCCAGACATCGAAGAGTCCTTAGCTGGTTATTGCATCCAAGACGTAGACTTAACCTATGCCATCTACAATAAGCTATGGACAGAGTTCCCAGAAGTCGAACTGGAAGTCATAGACCTTACAACCCGTATGTTCTGTGAGCCTAAGATCGTCGTAAACGTAGAGAAGACACAGGCATTCTTAGACCAAGCACGAATAGCAAGTACAACCGCCATTGAACAATCGGGCCTAGACCGTAGTACTTTGGCAAGCAACCAGAAATTCGCAGCATGGGCCGAAGAACAAGGGTTAAAAGTACCTACTAAAACCAGCCCCACCACAGGTAAAACAATCCCTGCCTTCGGTAAAAACGATGCAGCCTTCAGGCAATGGACACAGCAGAACCCAGAGTTCAGTCATGTGTTCGCTGGACGAGAAGCGGTTAAAAGCCGGTTAAATGAAACCCGCGCCCAACGCTTCATCGACAGTACAAATGCCGAGGGCTGCATCCCCGCCCCGCTCCGTTACTACGCAGCGCATACCGGAAGGTTCGGCGGCACCGAAAAGATCAACCTACAAAACCTACCCCGTAACAGCGAGCTACGCCGAGTGCTAGAGGCACCAGAAGGTAAGCTCATGTACGTAGCTGACTTGTCAAACATCGAGTCTCGTATGCTTGCGTGGTTAGCAGGACAGGACAACCTACTTGAGATGTACTTCTATGGCGCAGATGTGTATTCATCCTTTGCCAGTGACCTGTACAACCGCCCTATCACCAAAGCTGATGAGATAGAACGCTTCGTAGGTAAGACCGCGATCTTAGGTTTAGGCTACGGAATGGGCGCTCAGAAATTTATGGCGACCCTCAAATCAGCAAACATCGATCTGCCGTTCGAAGAGTGTAATGAAGCGGTCAACGCCTATAGATCAAAGTACCCTGCTATACCCGCGTTATGGGAACAATCAGAGCGCATACTCAGGCAGACCCTGAGCATGAAGGATGGCGAGAAGTTCGCTTATCAATACAAGTGCCTGATAGCAGCACCTTCCACGATCATGATGCCCAATGGTATGGGCCTTCGATACCACGACTTACAACTTATTAGTAACGGTAAGCTGTCATACAAGTCTGGCAAGAAAACAGAGTTTACTTACGGCGGCAAAATTGCAGAGAACATAATCCAAGCTCTAGCGAGAATAGTCATCTGCGAACAAATGTTAGCAATACAACAATTACCAGAATTTGAAGTTGTTTTGACGGTACATGATGAAATTATTGCTATTAGCGACGATACTAATCCCCAAGAGAGAATGGACACCATGCTGTCTGTTATGCGTACCGCCCCAACGTGGGCTTCAGATCTACCTTTAGATGCAGAAGGTGGATGGGATAAGTGTTATAGCAAATGACCAAGTTGGTATTAAGTCGAAAACTAGACGAGCAAATACGCTTGCAATTCGACGACGAAACGTCTGTGTTAATTACAGTCAAACGAATCGACCGCAACCAAGTCCGGTTGCTGTTCGATGCGCCACTAGAAGTAATTATACAGCGTTCCGAACTAGACAAATTTGACCTTGATTAGTAGCAATAGTACTATTTCAGGCCGAATTAGATTTGTCACTTTAAGGAGAGAAAGATGCAGTTAAGTTTTCTGTCTGCTCGCAACGGATTGCGATTAGCTAAGACTTTTTCACAAGACAAGTCTACGCCGTATCCACACGTAACAAACGTAGACAGTCATCACGCCACAGTTCATACACCCCAGGAATTATTCACTGCCTTAACAGACCAAGCGTCTAAAGGGCACTGCTTAATGAAAGGCGAGCTAAAAAGGCATTTAGAAAACGAATCGCGCAAAGGCCAATCAGACCGTAATGCTTACAGTGATCTGTTAGTACTCGACATAGATAACCTGACGCTACCTCAAATGCCCTTTGGCAATGGGCAGCTCACCAAGCTGCACGTAGAACAAATTGCTAACACAGTAGTAAGCGCTCTACCCCAAGAGTTACACGACGTAACTTACATTGCTCAAGCTTCTGCTTCGTTCGGTTTAAAGCCAACGTACTCACTGCACATATTCTTCATGCTGACAGTGCCGCTACCGCCAAAAACTATAAAGTTGTGGTTACAACAAATGAACCATTCAACAGAGTTGTTTAACAGTCAGTGCAGCCTTTCAGTAAATGGTCAGTCGCTGAAGTATCCATTGGACATCAGCGTTGCTGACAACAGCAAACTCATATTCATAGCACCGCCTACTTTTATTAACGGCGCTGTTAACCCGTTTGAAGATGATGACAACCGCACTACCCTCGTAGTGCGTGGGCAAGAAACCCTAGACCTTGCATCTTTGATGGATGGGATTAGTCCAGAGAACTGTTTCGCTGCAAGCAAACGCCGCAAGGACGAACTGCGTAAAGACGCAGGGATGGGCCGCAAAGCAGAAAAGATAACGCGCACTCAAGTTAACTTCCGCATGGAAGAAATACTAACCAACCCCGATCAAATGAACATCTCAGTTTACAACGATACCAACTATCCATTTGTTCACTGCGATATAAACGGCGGTGATAGCCATGCCTATTACTTCTTAGCAGACAATCCAACTTACATGCACAACTTCAAAGGTGAACCCATCTTTGAGATTGAGAAAGCAGACCCAGATTTTTATCTCAGCATATTTGAGCAATATGAAGACAAGATCAGTGAGCACGGACAAGCACACAGACCAGTTGCCATCAGAGACTTCTACACTGACCAATACTATGCAGGGATGTTTGACCCTAACCTAGATCAGTTTAGCGACAGCTTCCCATTAACACCGTTAGCTAAAGGCTCTATCGATGGCTTTATGATGAGCCACGGTCGCCCTGTTCCTGAATTCATACCAGATGCACAAATTGAATTTGATCCAACACAAACAGACAACGCTATCCAATTAACAAATATCCCATATCAAATAAACATGTATCGGCAAACAGAGCTTATGCTCAATAACGTAACACCCCCTAGACCTTTGACCGTAGGCGAAGGCATAGCGTTAAAAGACATATGCCCTACCATCTATACGGTTATGCACCACATGCTAGGCAACGGTGACGAAGAGTTTGAGCGCATGATCAACTGGCTCGCCTACATCTTCCAAACCAAAAAGAAAACCGGAGTGTCGTGGGTACTAACAGGAGTACAAGGTACAGGTAAAGGTTTGTTCTACAGCCGCATACTTAGACCATTGTTCGGCAACGCACATGTTCCTATGAAGGCTTTGCAGAACATAGAAGAACAGTTCAACAACTACATGCGTACCGCATTGTTCTTAGTAGTCGATGAATTTCACATGGCATCAGCGCAAAGTGGCGCTAAGAAAATTGCAGACAAACTCAAGAACGCGATTACAGAACCCACGCAAACCATACGTGGTATGCGGGAGAACCAACACGAAGTGCCAAGCTACACAAACTTCGTGTTCCTAACTAACCGCTTAGATGCAGTTAACTTAGAAGAAGCACAAGACCGCCGGTACAACATCGGCCCCCGTCAAGAGGTAGCGCTCAAAGACGCTCACCCAGAAATCATCGCCAACTTACGTGGGATTGAAAGAGAGCTACCAATGCTTGCTGGTGTATTGACCACGTTCAAGTACAGCGAACAACTAGCAGAGAACGCCATCGTCAACGATGCTAAGTCAGAGATGCGCCGTGTATCCATGAGCGTGTTTGAAGAGTTCTGCGAAGCCGTCAAACAAGGCGATGTTAAATACTTCAGCGATGTATTAGAGATAGATGCCTCTGCTCTTATGAACGGCGGTGAGATTATGAATGCTCAACGTTTCGTCAAGAACTGGGTAGCAGACTCACAAAAAGAATACAGCATGGTGCTTACTGAACACCTACGTACTGTATTTCAAGCTCTGACTGATCAACGTATCAACTCTAAAGAGTTTACAAAGAAATTAGACCGCAACAATCTCAAACGTATACGCAAACGAGAAATAGATGCTGGTCGAGCCGCCAACCCAGTACGTGGTATTGAGATACGTTGGAAAGTTGCATTAGAAACTCAACAAGAAATCATAGCCACGCACTTCTCTGCAAAAGACAAAGCGTTAGTTGCTTAGCTTTTAGCTTGCTTTATTAGCTATACTACTAATTGCTAAACAACATAGGCTCAACATGAACCTCACTCAAGAAAGCAGACCTGACTTAGAAAAGCTCACAGCCAAACCAGACAAGCTTGGGCTTACCCCTGCTTGGTCATACTCCGCACTTAAAGTGTTTGAAGAATGTCCGTACCGCACATACATCAGCCGCGTTAAAAAAATTAAAGAGCCGTCAGGCCCAGCAGCTGATCGAGGTACAGAAATACACCAACAAGCTGAAGACTATGTCTGCGGCAAGCTTGGCGAGATGCCTGACACCCTCAAGAAATTTGAGAGTCAGTTTGAAGAACTACGTGCCTTATACGCAGATGCAAAAGTAGAACTAGAAGGTGAATGGGGCTTTGATCTCGATTGGCAACCAGTTGGTTGGATGGAACCTAAAACATGGGCGCGTATCAAACTAGATGCCTTGGTCAATGAAGATGAGCAGTCAGCCCGTGTCATCGACTATAAAACAGGCAAGAAATGGGGCAATGAGATTACACACTCTCAGCAGTGCCTGTTGTACGCCATCGGCACCTTCTTTCGCTACCCACACATAGAGTTTGTGCAAACCGAACTGTGGTATCTGGACAAAGCCGAAACAACTATTAAGCAGTTTACTAGGGCTGAGGCAATGACCTTTGCTCCAGGCTTTTACAGACGCGCAATTGCCATGACCACTTGTACAGACTACGAACCAAAGCCAAGCAAAAACAATTGCAAGTGGTGTTCGTTCAAAAAAGGTGACCACCCCGAATGTGCTTGGGGGGTTACCTAAACAGTTCGTGGCCTCGGTCAGTGTATACGTAGGTTCTTCATCCGTTTCCTACTAAAGCTGACCTTGGTCATGAAACCCAAGGAGTAAACAAATGAAAATGTATTACTGCGAAGACAACTTAATTGTTGAATACGCATTAAAAACTGATCCGCCAGATGCTGAGTTCTGGTCTACATACAAACTCAAAAAGTCTGACATAAAAATAGTCACTAAAATGAACCGCTCAGACGCTGCTGAGATGCGTACAAAAATCCTAACCGACATTTTTTCAATAGAACCCAACATAAGAACCACTAAAGCTTCGACATAAAATAGTAGTAATGCTAATATTATATTCTAATCAACTATGTACTAACTATGTTTAAACCATTTGATCACCAAACAAAAACTACTGACTTCATCCTTAGCAAACACAAAGTTCTAATCACTTCAGATCCCGGCACTGGTAAAACCAGAAGCGTCATCGATGCGTATGCGAAGCTGCCAAAAGACAAAGGCCGAATGCTAGTCATCGCGCCCTTGTCTATCTTGCAAGCAAGCTGGGCAGATGACATAGACAAGTTCCAACCTGACCTGACGTACTCTGTTGCGTTTGCAAAAAACCGACTCAAAGCATTCAACGAGTCCGCGTCTATCGTGCTTACCAATCACGATGCAGTTAAGTGGTTACTAAAAAACAAAAACATGCTCGCTGGCTTTAACACTATCTGCATCGACGAGTTCACTGCCTTCAAGAACAAAGACAGTCAGCGCAGTAAAGCCATTGCAAAAATCATCGAGCAGTTTGACTACCGTATCGCCATGTCAGGTACGCCTAACAGCAACTCCATCCTAGACATCTGGCACCCTACCCTACTGGTAGATGACGGTGAGCGTCTTGGTCACAGGTTCTATTCATTCAGATCAGCTGTATGCACCAGCCGTTTCAATGGCTTTGCAAATGAGTGGGTAGACCGTGATGACGCTGAAGAGATAGTTGCGAGCGCCCTACTAGATATCAACATCCGCTTCTCGCTAGAAGAATGTATTGATATGCCCGAACAAACTATTAGTACCATGACTACTACTTTGCCGCGCACCATCATGAATCAGTATGTAGATTTAGCAAATGACTCTGTGCTGCACACCAACAAAGGCACAGTCAGCGCGGTTCATGCAGGTGCCAAAATCAAAAAGCTATTGCAGCTATGCACAGGTGCCTTGTACGACAACGAAGGCAATGTGATTGGCGTTCACGAAGACCGCTACAACCTAATCATGCAGCTCATACAAGAACGGGCGCACAGCTTAGTCGCGTTCAATTGGAAACACGAACGTGACCACATGGTCAATGAGTGTGAGAAGCGTGGGATTAAATACGGTGTCATCGACGGCAGCACACCCGCACACAAACGCACTGATGTGGTTGGCAAGATGCAAGCCGGTCAATTGCAAGTTGTGTTCTGTCACCCGCAATCCGCAGGGCATGGCTTAACTATGACTACCGCCACTTCAATCATTTGGGCCAGCCCCACCTACAACGCTGAGCACTACCAACAATTCAATCGACGTATCTACCGAGCTGGTCAAACCAAGCGCACTGAAGTCATCCGCATTGCTGCGGAAAACACTTGGGAGCCTGACGTTTACGAAAAGCTAGAAGGCAAGTTAGGTCGAATGGAAGAACTACTAACGATTTTAAATGATTTAAACAACATCAGGAAAACAGCATGAAGCTAATTACTAAAGAAATAGAAAAACAACTGCTCTCAAACCAAGGCCTTCCCGAAGAAGACCGTAAACCCTATCTAAAGCTATTCAACCCAACGGGCGCAGCAACATGGCTCATCAGTGAAATTGACAGCGGCAGCATTGAAAGCGGCGATGCCATCTTCTATGGACTAAGCGATATGGTTTTTGGTGAATCCGAACTCGGACTGATTTCTATGCAAGAACTAACGTCAGTAAAACTGTCCTTTGGTTTAAGTATCGAACGCGACCTGCACTGGGAGCCGACCAAAACGCTTATCGAATATTGGATTGAATCACGAACCAAAGGAGCAATCAGCGCATGAACCTAGACGAAACAATCGACCGACTAAAAACAGTCAAAGAACAAATTAAAGACCTCAACACTGAGGTCAAAGAACTCAAGGAACGGGAAGACGAGATCACCCGTGACCTGATGGCAAAGATGAATGAAGCGGGTCTGAAGCGTATGGCTAATGACAACGCAACCATCTCTGTCGCAACTGAAATTGTACCTGACCCTACGGACTGGGATTTGTTTTACCAGTACATCAAGGACACAGGTCAATTTGAGTTACTCCATAAACGCATATCTTTGCCAGCTTTTCGTGAGCTGCTTCAGTCACAGGAAGTGCCTGGAATGCAAAGCCGTGAGCTTATGAAACTTAACTTCCGATCTCTATAACTAAACAGGTAACAACCTATGGCTAATCAAGCACTTGCACTAGCGGACGATAAAGTCCCAGCATACATCAACCAATCTGGCTCTCGCGGTAACGAAAACGTGGGCGATCAGTTGGCTATCCCAAGAATCAAACAGCTACAAAAGATGTCTGATGAAGTGGACAAGCACCACCCTAAGTTCATCAAAGGCGCTGAAGCTGGCATGTTTATGAACTCGCTGTCAGGCGAACTGATGGGCGATGAGATCTACGTGATCAGTATTAACTTCGTCACAGATTATGTCATCTGGCGCACGCGCGAAGCTGGCGGTGGCTATGTCGGCAAGACTTCTTCAATGGGCGAAGCAACTGCCTTGGTTGCAGCTCAAGAAGATGCACCAGAAAAGTTCCAAATCTCTGAGACGCACAGTCACTTAGTGGTCACCAAAGACCCTAAGACTGGTGAGACATCCATGCCAGCTTTGTTCGATTTCGCTAACTCCAAGCTAAGTGTATCCAAGAACTGGAACACACAGATTGGTATGAAAGGCGGTGATCGTTTTGCTGGTCTATGGAAACTGTCTACAGTCTCTGTAGAGAACCGTGCTGGAGCTACCTACCTAAACGTCAAGATCGATTGGCAGGGTTGGGTACAAGAAGCTGACTACAAAGCTGCTGAAGCATTGTATGAAGCGCACGCTTAAAACCGCATGAACGAACACGGTTTTATAAAAGCCGTGCATCGGAAACTTCCACCTGCGCTATACAGGTGGAAGATTCATGATAACTTCACGGGCGGCGTGCCAGATGCTTGGTATGCCGGCCCTAACGGTTCCCTGTTTATTGAATATAAATATGTAACCCTACCTAAAAAACCCAGCACAAGGATTAAGACTGGACTCTCAGCTCTTCAACTTGCTTGGCTAGATACTATGTGCGACTATAAAGTAGTAGTCGCAGTAATAATCGGCTCAAAAACAGGCGCTATTATTTTAACCCGAAAAGACTGGCATAAACCCCTCTTTAATACCGACTTCGATCAAGGGTTATCGATAGCAAATACAAGTAAGTGGATAGCTCAAAAACTCAATGGCAACCAAAATGAACAAGCCAAACCAAACTCAAGTAATTCAAAACTTGAGAAACCTTTGGGAAACTAAAAAAGTAACTGAAAACATGACTCAGACCGAAGCAGCTTCTCAGCTTGGGTGGACACAAAGTGCTTTTAGTCACTACCTTACCGAAATTACCACGTTAAATTCCGCAGCAATCATTAAGTTAGCTAACTTCTTAGAAGTTTGCCCAAGCGAAATTGACCCAAATTTCAGTACTGACATGCCCACATACACCAACTTTGCAAGCTACCCAGAAACACTCTCCGGTAAAAAGTCACTTGTATCTAAAAACAGATTTATCAATGTGGGTAGTAGTAACCTTCTTAGCGTCATAGAGGTAGACCAAAAGAATCAGTTTTTTCCTTTAGGGTCAAAAGTAGGGGTTGTTTCAACACAGTTACTGCAAAAAAACTGGGTTGAAACTCGAACTGCAAACACGAAAGCTATTTGTCTAACCAAGAAAAGCAAGACTAGTAAATTTTCAATTGTCTCTATTGAAAGAGCCAAACTGAAATCACTGCCGCTTGATAAATTTACTAGTCACCTAACCGTCATCTACTCAAAGCTGTTCTAACGTTTGATGCTTTGTAACAAAAAACCCAAAAATAGTAGCATTACTACTAACCTAAAGGTATAGTTTTACCATTGCAAACGACACTATAAAAAACATGAAAGACCTTGTTAACCACCCTGATCATTACAACTCAGGCGGTATTGAAGCTATTGAAGCTATCGAAGCCAGCATGAGTGCTGAAGGCTTCCAAGGTTACTTAAAAGGAAACGCGTTAAAATATCTGTGGAGGTGGGACAAAAAATCTACCGACCCAAAGCTAAGAATTCAAGACTTAGAAAAGGCCCAATGGTATCTGAATCGCCTCACGAGCTGTGCACTACAAGAGGGAGAGGATGGATGATTAAAGTTTTAGAGAGTCGATATGGGCTTTTCATGACCGTTGAAGATTTAGCCGAAGTAGTTAAATCAAACAAGCAAACAATTTACAACAAGCTATACGATGAAAGTTTAGGCATACCTCATTGGCGTATGGGAAAACGTTATCTTTTCCCGACTGAAGGTGTAGCTGACTACATTTCGGCTCAACTAGAAGCTTAAATATCCTCAGCGTTTAGCTGAGTGTAGATAGACAATGTGTCCCATTTGATGTGGCCTGAAATGACCGCAACTTCAGGGATACTGTAGTCTTTTTCTTTGTCTTCAAAAAGACGACTTATACCCTCGTGCCTGAGATCGTGAAACGTCAAATCTTCTTCAGTCGCTTCGCTTCTAACACCAGGAATTGATGGTGCTCTCAGCCCAGACTTGATCGCCACCCTCGCAAACCTGTCTGAAATTGATTCACTCTTTTTTGGCTTTCCAAACACATGATTAGCGCGTTCTGGCAGTCTTGTTCTGTTGCGGGTTACCCTGCCAACCTTCTCAAATTCACGTAAGAGCACCTCTCTCACACCGTCTCTCATAGGTATTGTGTCGGTTGGCCCTTTCTTATAACCATCCCATAGCCTACTTTGTATACGTATGGTGTGCTGTTCAAAGTCTACATCATCCCAAGTTAACCGATGAATTTCGCCCTGCCGCATACAGGACTCAACCGCAAACTCTATCATAGGGCTTAGCCAGTTGTTCCCTGACTCAGAATTATGCTGCCTGCCTACTCCAGCCATGAGCGTTTCCCACTCTCCTTCCCGCAGCCGCCTAGTACGACGCTTGCTACCAGCAATCATCTTCAACGACCCAAGTGCAGGCTTGGTTACCTCTACTGGATTAGCAGCTATTGGTAACTCCCAAAACACAATCCCATAAGCAATGACTTGTTTTAGGTACGACATGTCTTTCTGTAATGTCGAAGCCCCAACAGTCTTTCGGCGGCGTTTGCCGTAGGCAAGCAAGTACTTGGGAGTTAGATCTTTCAGCGTGTCACTTTCAAACTCACGGGCCATGCGCTGTAGACTAGAGAGCTTAGACCCTAGTACTGGGGCAGTGTCCTCTAGCTCTTTGATGTAGTTGTGGATTAGGTCTGACAGCTTATGACTGATTACTTCTTTGTCATCGATGAACGTACCGTCGTCCATCTGCATCTCAACCTTCCTAGCCCATGCCTTAGCTGCTGACTTTGTTTTAAAAGTCTTCGACTTACGTGGATATCGGGCTTTGCGAACTACCGCTCTCCAACCTACCCCGTTACTTTGTTGCTCTATGTTCGCCATACCACTGCCCTATAACTGCCCTATTCCATAAAGCATATTATAATAAACAATAGAATCATAGACTTACAAGGTGCGCGGAGAGAATCCCTCTCTCTCCGCCACACACAATAAATCCTTTATAAATCAATAACTTACTAAGACCGAAGGGTCAATAGGGCAGTATTTTAAGTGCTTGATTTCATTAAGTTTTATAATCTAGTCTAAAGCAGACTGCCCTAATAGGGCAGTTAACTACGTCGCCTAGGGCGGTGACTTGCCTTCCTCACAGTGCTGGTTTTCTTAGCTACTTTTTTTGGCTGAGCTGAGTGCTGTTTACCGGCTTTTGTGTCGGCTCGTTTCTTGGCTGTCGTAGCAGCATACTCCTTGCTTGATAAAGCCTCTCTAGCCTTCTTCGGGAGATACCTTTCACCTGTTGCCTTCTTTCCTTGTGTCGAGTTCTTACCAGACTTAGTACCCCAGTCTTCTTTAGTCCACTTAGACAAAGACTTCTGAGCCTTAGTCTTTGGGCCTGAGTACGTACCACCTGACTTTTTATAACGCTGTGTAGCGAGTTGCGCCTTCCGAGCTGACCACTGACCCGCCTTGCCTCCAGCAGATCCAGCTTTTACAGACGCAACAATCCGCTTCCACTTTGGTTCGTCAGAGCGAGACATTAGTACGCCTTAGAACCTGTTTTCTTTTTACTAGGCTTCTTAGCCTTCTTTTTTGTTTTGCCATTAGGTTGGTTTATACATGGATAGCCTTTGTGCATATCGATCTCCTAGGTTAGCCGCATTAAAAGAAGCCCGACTGCCAGCGGCACAACAATCAAGCAAATTAATACAATCAATCCAATCTGACGCAGCTCTTTGTTTCGCGCTGCTTTCTGCCTCACTAAACGCGCCAACTCTTGCTGTTTGGCCTTTCGAGCGTTTGCCATCTCCTGCATACACTCTTGATACAGTGCTCCGTTGCCACTTAGCACGAATAGATCTTTTACTTCCTGCATGGTGGAAGCAATTTCTTTTCGAGCTAACGCAGCTTTTATAGCATCACCCTCGGATAACCCGCCTTGATTTTGCGCTTTAGCTAATTCTACCTCCGCACCCCCGAGCTTACTTAGGAACGTCCCTATTGTGGACAGGTCGTCAGCAGTTGCCGCCGCTTTTTTAAGCGCATTGGAGGCCATGTTTACCCCAGCGACTATCGCGCTAATTTCAGCGATCAAAGGACTAACTCGGCGCGGTTGGGAACACTACATCCTGCAGAGCGGTTACGTGGGAGAAATCAGCCGTGATGTCTCTTAAATCTTGGCGGTACATCTGCCAATCACTTCTTTGTTCTGCGGTCAGGGGGGAATCTGTGACCTGTGTCCAGTCGCTGCTTTTCAATCGACCATCTCTTATTGTCCTTACAGATAACCACATCTCAGCTAAAGCTTCTGCGTCTGTCTGAACTATTTCCACAAACTCTCCGTCAACGAGCTTATGTGTGTCATCACGCCATTCGCCTGTGTTGACATACGCAGTCGTGCCTTCTGGAACCAGATTAAAAT
>Ga0209092_10002300_pt1 | contig 17620 bp, 15 predicted proteins | sample FraStrMetagenome_FD_187446 | JGI IMG/M metagenome (GOLD analysis project Ga0209092, IMG submission 187446) | Marine eukaryotic phytoplankton communities from Arctic Ocean - Fram Strait ARC3M Metagenome (SPAdes) (version 2) | ecosystem: Environmental > Aquatic > Marine > Oceanic | place: Fram...
GACTTCTTTTGACATCTAATATTTTTAACTTCAAGTTATTAACTATTGTATTCAATATAACTATCTAAAATAAATGCACGTTAACAAATAAATCTTCTCTAAAATATCATTTACAATACAAAACTTGGATTCACAACAAAAATACAAATACTTAAGCTAAAAAACTCGAAACAAGGAGTTAGGTAGTTGGAACTTTTTTGATTTTGGGTATGGACAGGGACCCTCCCCTTGCCCATAACCGGATTGTGTTCGGTCTAATACAGAGAAAGGCGGACCATGCAACCAGCTTATTGTTGAAGATGTATAGGGTTTAATTGAAGTATATGTATGTATAGCATTTATGTCTAAGTAATAAAAAATGTAGAAAATTGTACGGTAAACATGATTAAATTTCTTTCTTCACTTTTTCTCAAGACAAATATGTGGCAATAGAGTAACAGTCATGAAGTTTTCTGCTGCAGTTACATTTTTCTTTTTACAGATTGTGACAAACGCTATTGCTAATGAGGAATTTAAAGAAAGCATTGTAAAGGATGTTAAGACGGGTTTGAAAGGAAGCTTCAAAAACGGGGATATTGTAACACATTCTGATTCTGAACGTCCCATCCTGGGCCAGACAACAGATATTGATTGCGTGAATGACCCTTCTCTATGGAAATGCTTTCGTTTCTCAAAGGTCTCTTTTCCAAACTCATACAGTCCACCTCAAGAATTCAATCTTCCTCTAGGAATTAACGATTTCCCCATCGAAGGGGTTGTTTCGGAAGCGTTGAAAAATTCTTTCTGTCCCACCGTCATCGACAGATTTGATTTCTTTCCTAGACGGTCTAATATCGAAAGGCTTGTACAAGAAGTAGGGATTTTTCCAACACACCCATCATGTGATCCAAATAATCCTTTTTGGGATGAGATGAGGGAAGTTATTGAATTAGCTATTGCGCGAGAGAATAATGACAATACTTGTGAAATCTTCGAGGTTCCTGATATTTGGTCTGGATATTCTTTAGATGAAGTAGCTGAAGCTGTACATGATGAGGTAAAGTATTGGTACTGATTCCTTTTTTAGTAAATGGTTAAATTTCGTATTGTATCTTAAACATTTTTTTCACTTCTTATGTAATTGCTTCAGTATCCTGGAGAAAATCAAGCAATTTTAATCAAGTCTCTTTTGCCTCAAGGGATAAGTATTGATGAGAATATCATTTCAAAACATTCACAAGCTGACTTTGTAAGAGGATTAGTTATGTTAGCTCATATTAATACATGGGCGGTAAGCGAAGTTGGGAAACGAAATTTTCAGGCGAAATGGCATTTTGGGAGAGCGCGACCTGAGGTGAGATTATACATATATCTATTTGACAAATATTACCCTTTTTCGAAAACAAATTCTAAAAAATATTTTGCAGGAGGTTGCGATACGGCTGAAAGAAGAGATTGAAAATGGAGATACGAGCTGTTTTCCAGCAGATTTTCCTAGCCTCATGTCTCAACTCAATTTTGATAATCAATACGAATTTACAGCATATCCTGAGGGATCTCCAATGCATCCCTCGTGGCCAGCAATGCATTCTGCCGCTAGTTCTATTTCTTTATGGCTTCCAGTGGTAGCTAATTTAACCCCCGAGCAAGAAAGACAAACAAAACTTGTGGATTATGGTGTTGCGTATGGTAGAACTGTTGCAGGTGTGCATTATGATCATGATAATATTGCGGGATTAGCTCTAGGACAAGAAATTATTGCACAGGAATTGCCCAAATATCTGAAGTTTTTATTTGGAAGTGATATTGCTAATGTGGAGCAAAAAATTGCATCCAAACGGTTTGATTGGACCGATTACGATCCTCAGGTTGGATGTTCATAATAAAAAGTGTAAAACCAGGAAATATAGATTACAGAAAGTTGTTCATCTGCTTTTTGTATAAAAAATACGCTTTTGTTTCTCGTTGGTGAAAGATGAGAACTTCACAGATGAGTTTTCATGCCAACGAACCTATTATTCATTTACATAATCTAATCTAATTTATTTCAAAATCACCAAATTTGACAAATAAATGAAGTTAGATTTTTATCCTGTGTGATTCTCCTTATTGTCTGTACAAGTAATAATTAATTGGCCTGAATATCATACTTTGAAGATTATCATTATATCAAAGTGATACAAATGAACTACAAAGAATAAAAATATTCATAAAAATTGAAAAAACAAAAAAAATGTTAGTAAATGTCAATTGATTTCTCTTCGCAGATGACACACATAATAACGTAAGACCATTGTCGCTCCATAAAAATATAAAAATGTCAAATGAAGATGACTCTCTTAATGAATACACAAATGCTCGTAAGCTCGTATCAAGAGCGACAGATAGAGAAAATATTCTCGCTTCGGCTGGAAAGGAAAACCCATTAAAGTTAACAATTTCTAATTCCGCTAATAGTGCCAGCACTGCGCAAGTTGTGGGAGGTTCTGATTTTAGCAAAATGCCTCTCAAACCAGATCATATTTCGAGACCAGTATGGACTTGCCCAGATGGATCTATATACTTGGAGGCTTTTCATGATCTCTATACGTCTGCGTATGACTTTTTGGTGGCTATAGCCGAACCTGTCGCCCGACCAGAGTATATTCATGAGTATAAACTTACTCCCTATTCTCTTTATGCCGCTGTAGCTACAAATATCACAACAGATGCCATCATAAAAGCATTAGAACGTTTATCAAAAAATGAAGTTCCAAAATCTGTGAGTTCCTTTATCAAAGAATGCACAAAGCGTTATGGTAAAGCAAAACTAGTTTTGAAGCATAACAAATTTTTCGTGGAGAGTGAACACCCAAGTGTTCTACGGGAATTATTAAGAGATCCTCTTATAAGTCAAGCTAGAGTTGTCGAAGATGTTTCAGCAGGTCTCGAAAAGGATGGTGATGGATTCTTTGTACAAACGAAAGCGCAAGAAATGGAGGAAAATTTGCAAATGTTGAAAGATGAGGAAGAATCGGAAGATGAAGACGTTTATGAATATGGGACATCAGAAAATGAAAAGAAGCAACAACAGCCTAGATTGACGACAGTTTCATTTCAAGTTAAAGGAGAGCAAGTTGAAGTAGTTAAAAAGCAAGCCATTGATTTGGATTATCCACTTATGGAGGAATATGATTTTAGAAACGACCGCATGAATCCCGATGTGCCGATGGATTTGAAGCCAAACACTCGCATTCGAAGGTATCAAGAAAGAAGTTTATCTAAAATGTTTGGAAATGGTCGTGCTCGATCTGGAATTATTGTTTTGCCATGTGGTGCAGGAAAGACATTGACAGGTGTCACAGCTGCCCAAACTATAAAAAAATCATGTATTTGTTTAGTTACCAATGCAGTGAGTGTCCTTCAATGGAAATTCCAATTTCAGCTATGGACCAATATTCCTGAAAACCGAATATCATGTTTTACGAGTGATAAGAAGGATGAAATACATCCCGAATCGTGCGTTTTGATCACAACATATACAATGGTTTCGTTCTCTGGTAAACGATCTGGAGAAAGTGAAAAGGTAATGAAAGCTATTAGAGGCAGGGAATGGGGACTGATGCTTATGGATGAAGTACATGTTGTGCCTGCAAAAATGTTTAGACGAGTTGTAGGGTCGGTAAAAGCTCACTGTCGTTTAGGATTAACCGCAACACTTGTTCGGGAGGATGATTTGATCTCAGATCTAAATTTTCTTATTGGTCCAAAATTATATGAAGCAAATTGGATGGATCTTACAGCACAAGGATTCCTAGCGAACGTACAGTGTATTGAAGCGTGGTGCCCCATGACTGGTCCTTTCATGAAAGAATACTTATCGGCCAAAAATGCAAGATTGAAACAATTGCTTTATGTTATGAACCCATCAAAATTAAGAACAGTTGAATTTCTAGTGAGATTTCACGAAGAAAGAGGTGATAAAATTATAGTGTTCAGTGACTTGGTGTACAGTCTAAAATTCTATGCGAAAGCATTGCAACGATCTTGCATTTATGGAGAAACTTCAGAGAAGGAACGACAGGCTATTCTTGGTCTTTTCAGAACAGACGAGTAAGTTATCGTTTCAAGAAGAACATAGGTCAAAAACGACATGATCAATACTGACTTACCATTTTGTTTTTATCCTTTCAACTCACGAAACAGCACGATGAGGACAATCTGCATTAGTAAAGTAGGTGATACCTCTATTGATCTTCCGGAGGCAAATGTGATTATTCAAGTTTCATCTCACTTTGGGAGTCGTCGTCAAGAGGCTCAACGACTAGGTCGCATTCTCCGTCCGAAGTCATACACTTCTACTGATGGATCCAATCGATCCTCTTTCAATGCATTTTTTTATACTCTGGTTAGTACGGATACCCAAGAAATGTTCTATTCAGCAAAGCGGCAACAGTATCTTATCGATCAGGGCTACACCTTCAAAATCGTCAACAATTTATCAGAGAGAGCAGATGCTGAAGCAGTGAAGGAAGGATATAGGTATAACACTCCTGAAAAAGATAGAGGTTTGCTTCGGGTTCTATTGGATAATGATCGAGACAAATTAATAGAAAGTGCACAAAGGGCAGAAGATAGTGCAATTAGGAATAATAATAAGGACGGTGCTATGCTCGCGGATGCTGCACCAAAACGAACAGCGGGATCGCTCTCATCATTGAGTGGTGGAGCTGGAAGAAGTTACCGTGAGATGACTAGCGGTGGGGGTAAGAGGCATCCTTTGTTCCAAAAGCGGTTTAGGAGATAAGAAGCGTAATATCAAATAATATCATCTAAATACAAAAGTTCTTAACGTTTAACTCTATTTTCTCTCGAGAGAATGAATTCTAGTAACATACATGTCGTTTATTAAAAATTGAAGTATGTATTGTTTGCTGCATTGTGAGTATCTATGTTATATTCAAACTTCTATCTGCATATCCAGCTATTCTTTTTTGTTCTTCATAAACTTTCTTGAGTCTGTCATATAATGCAACATGTACAAGTTCAACTTGATCTTTGGTTGGACTTGCCAATTTCTGACATTTAAACGCATCTGTACTCAAAGTAACTGCTATTCTTCTGGGTATAGGCAAGAACCAGCGACCATAAAAAAGAAGCATTCCTGCTTTAAGCTTTCTAGATATAAATTCCATGATTCCAAAACGATCTGTAACAACAGTAAGCATATCTGTTGTTCCAAAGAACCAGCCGACAAACACTATTGCACCCTCCTCTTGACAAATACGCATAAGACCTCTTTTTTTACCTATAACCAATTCATCAACTCCTTGTCTACATCGAAATGCTCCTAAAATACCATCTGGCACCATACCTAACATTCCAGCACCCCTTTGAATGCTCATTTCGCCTTTCTCTTTCGAAAAGAGTGGTTTTTGTAACACTTTTTTTATGCCTTGTCTATTAGCATCGATTGCCCAAATAATTGGATCCATATATCGTAATCCTGGTACATATTTGACAACACCTGCTGCTCCAGTGTATTGTTCACGCCCGATGATCCAATAACTAACACAACACCAAAGAATCGCTCCGTAATTGAAAACTCCGTGAGGACACGCTAACATGACTAGAGGATTATTTTTCAATCCTACATTTTTGTCAAATTGATCGAGAGTAATATTGATAGTCCCCATATGCTGAATAAACGGTTTTGATCTATCAATGATGATTTCGTAACTGAAATACCGAATGAGGGCAAGTGCCAAACGTGTATGTCGCCAATCAGAATAGTTCTTTGGTAGTGGATGGAACGATAAAAATGCAATTGCAACCAGAAATTTGAGAAACGAATCAATTTCCATTTTGTTTGTTACAACTTGAATGCAGCTATAAACAAAATATATGCTTAATAAGATTGGAAACCCTAGAGTCACCAGAAAAAATGATGAAGCTAAAAGGTCATCATGGCGAGAGAGCCTGCATGGTCTCCGGAGGCTCTGATTTTCTGCTTTGTGTGTCACTGCTTTTATTGCATCGAACTTTTCCTCATTTGTTTCAAGTTGGAAAAAGTTATCCGGAAGTTGCCATAGTTTAATTACCTCCACTGCCATTTTCTCCTTCTAATGCGGTCTGCAATTTAATGTTCTTCACCTTTTCCTTATGTTTTCACGACGATCAAATTCCAAGTTCGTTTACGTACATAGTCGGCACGATTATTAAATCGAAAGATAGTACGGTAACTAGAATAATTAGCACTTGGGAGTTGATCTTCGTAACAAATGCAAGAAATGTCTTCTGCAAAAGAAGAAACATACAATAAATTCAAAAACGCAATGTTAATTCTATGCTGAACACCAATATCCACTAGTATTTTTATGTCATCCGCCTAACCTGAGGATTTACAATGGATTGTTAAAAATATTGAAAATCATATTCCCTAATCATATATAAGTGCTATGTAGTTATAATTGATGTAAGATTTTGCATCCAAAAATACTCTCTTTTGATCATCATGGTAAAAATGAATCAAACTGCTTCTTTCACTATTCATTTTTTGTTATCCTTTTCATAAAAAATAAGTTTATTCATTAGATGTAAGCTATGCTCAGAGGTAGGATACGATGAATTGCGTCATAAATTTCCTTATGGTTTATAATTACAACCTGGACTCTTTGCTTTTGATAGGTGGCACACAAAAATCCAACATGATCGCGAAACATCAAACCACACGCGTGAAAGATGTGCTTCGATTCTGTCTTCGTGAAAACTGCTGTTGTAGGATTCATATGAAGAGGTTTCCGTTGATCATCTTCAACCTTGAAGGTATAACGCATGACACATAAAACAATACGCATAAATATTTTCAAAACAATCAAGAAGGCATAATATTGTTGTTAAATTCGATTTGGATTTTCACCGCACATGATTTGTTCCACTTAGATATATCGATATTTATTTAACATATGTATCATTAAGAAAGGGCATATTCCTCTAAATGTATCACATGCGTGGAGATCTGACGTGTCTCTTCATTTTGTGAAGAAATATCTTTTTCATAAACAAGATTAACTCACAACGGGAAACACAATAAACAAGAAAACCGAACAGGAAAAAGAGCAAATAAAAGACACTAGAATGATTCTAACTGGAAATACAATTCTCATCACAGGAGGAGGAACTGGTATTGGTTTAAAACTGGCTGCTGATTTTGTGGAAAGAGGTAACAAGGTTATCATTACCGGACGAAGAATGGAGAAGCTGGAGGAAGCACAAAAATCAGTCCCCGATTTGGAAATCATACAGGGTGATGTGGGTAGTATTCAAGGAGTCAAAGCTTTGGCAGAAACGGTCATTCAACAGTTTCCTATGTTGAATATGCTGATCAATAATGCTGGAGTTCTAAAAAGCCGTAACATCACGCGTCCTGTCGATGACTTGGAAGAATTAACTCACGAGACTGAAATAAATTTTCACGGACCTGTTCGCATGAATTCTGTGCTTTTGGATACTTTGAAGAAAAATAAAGGCACGATAATCAATGTTTCTTCTGGCCTGGGATTTGTACCAAATCCAGGTGTGCCTATTTATTGTGCGACAAAAGCCGCACTTCACTCATACAGTATTACACTTCGTCAGCAGTTAGAAGGAGTAGTTGATGTCGTTGAAATTGCTCCACCATTAGTTGCAACAGCTCTCACCAATATCAATGGAGGAATGCCTGTAGACGAATTTGTTACAGAAGTAATGGGAGAGCTAGAAGCAGGAAAAAAACTTGTAACAGTAGGCATGTCTACGAAGATTGTCAATATGCTACAATCTGATCCTGAGAAAATTCATAATATTATGAAAGAGAAAGGACTCAAAATGCTTCGATCTTAAATTTTTATCCTCACTAACATTATTACAATGACATACTTATTATTTATTTAAGTACTCTTCAATTTTCTTAGAAAATTCATAATATTATGAAAGAGAAAGGACTCAAAATGGTTCCATCTTAAATTTTTATCCTCACTAACATTATTACAATGGCATACTAATTATGTATTTAAGTACTCTTCAATTTTCTTATTCAATGTACAACTCGAGCCATCACATGAGTCATCAGTAAATACCGAATCTTCAAGATTGCGCAAACAGAGGAAATATTTATTTACATTGAAGGCTTGAAACAGTAATAAATTTAAAAACTTCATTTCACTTTAATAGTCATCTTACAGACTATCACAGATAACAGTTAACTGAAACAACTTCAGCACTTTTTCTCAGAGACACAAATGGATTTTTTTTTCTCAGCAGAAATTCGTTTTGGCGTAGAGAAAGAGAAAATACAGTCATCAAGAATTTTTGGAAACGACATCGCCCTCTTGGAATATCCTGACTTTCTTCTTTTTCGAGATGAGAATAAAGACCAAGACCTTTCGCGTTTAGGATCCTTGGGCTTTACGCATGATGGTTGTGGTGTACTAAATGAGTCATTTTTCATTATTTTCAACTTCTTTTTGTTTAGTATTCGATCTTTTTGACAAAATCCAGAAAAACCAGAAGGAGGTTTTTTATTGTTCTCATGAAATGTTTTTTTATGTGTCTTGATTTTCTTTTTGACACTAACTGGTTTTGAATTTTCAATGACATCAAGAGCTGTCTTTTCATGGAAAGCTTTCAATTGAATTTGCTTGATTCTTTTACTTCGTCGAGGAGATTTGATCATGAGAAATCTTTCTTTTCTTTTATTGAATATTATTTTCTTTTGCGGCGAGGCATCAAGCTTGTTTGCTTTCAAAACTGCAGCAGTTGGGACATCTTCTAAGTTGTTTCCCTGTTCTCTACAAAACTCTTCTTTCTCTACTGCTTTATCGGCAATATGGTCATCAAAGCCATTTGTTGAAGAAGACTCTTTTTCGAAATGCAAATCTGTTTGTGTCTCACGAACAATGACGCTTTCAACAAGATTTCCGACCTGATTCACTACCCATTTGGTTTCATTCACTTCTTCAATCTTATTTTGGTTAGCTGACTCTTGAGCATCTACTTGATCGGATTCACTTCTTTTTTTAACAGTCTCAAATCCCAAATTCACTTTGAGTGGCGAAATTTTCTTTTGAGTCAAAAAATTGGATACATCGTTGCAATCAATGTTTGGGATATCTACAAATTCTGGTATCTTTTGTCTTCTTTTGTGTATTTTTGCTTTAGTCTGAACATGATCTTGAGAAGAATATTGTTGGTGCGTAAAGTGTTTTGAGAGATTGTTTATGATATCTTGTTTTGCTTCGGAAATTCGTTGATTGATATGATCCTCCATTTCTTTCTCAAACCCAATTAAAATTGAACGCTGAATCTTCTCTTTAATTTGAAGAAAAGATTGATTCATTTGTTCTTGAACTTTTTCTTCAGTGTTTCTTGCAATTTTCTTCATCTGATTTTGGTGCTTTTGCGTTGCATCATTTATAGAATTTTCTTTCAATTCAATTGCTTTAATCGTCTGATCAAATTTTTTATTTACCTTAGGCAAATCAATTTTCATTTGTTCATTTACTGAATTTATGCGATCTTGAAGTTCGAGTGTTGATTTTTTCATTATCATCTTCTCTTCATCAAGTCTTCTGTCAGATTCCTCTCTTAATCCATCATTTATTTTGCCCATTTCCAAAATTTGAGAGTTTATTTTACTTGCTAGTAACTTGCTATGCTCCTCAAATTTTTGTTTTTGATCTTCTTCGAAATCCTTGCACTTTTTAGACACATTTTCTTCTTGTGTTTTGAGCAAGTTCTGAACTTTGGCTGTCATCGCATAGACGCATTTTTTGAATTGTTTCGACAAATTACCTGATGTCTCTAACGAATCTACTTTCATTTCAGTAAACAAACATCAACGAGTTAGTTTCCATCGTTATGGTTTTTTCATTCGAAGCTATCGTTACATACTTACCGGAACAAATACTCTGGAAGTCACACGCATCATTTTTCAATGCTTGAGTATGTGCAGTATCTCCTCCATGTTCTATTTGATCTTCAAGATTGCGTCTTGATGATGAAAAATATGACAGTGATTTACGATTTGGAGTGATGACATCCAGGCAAGCTGACATCCAAGCTCTCTTTTTCGAATTTTGAACTTGAGGGGTTGTTGAAGTAGTAGTGGTAACTTCTTTTTTTTTCGACTCTTCATGCCTTTTACCAACATCCCATACTTTTGAAGTTTCAGAAACTTTGATATTTCTCACAGGGGTTTGGAGGGGAACTGAAGCAAGTTTTATCCCCTTAGGATTATTATCATCATATGAAGACGTAGAAGATTGAGATAAGATAATTGGTCTCTGTTGTTTTCTGACACATTGATACTTGATGGCTTGTTTCTTTTGAAAATTCTCTTCCATCCTTTGAGAAAAATAACTTTGAGTGCTTCGGTTTGACAATTTTGGTGCAAGAAGTGTTGATGGGCAGGACATTTCTCTATTAATATGAATTTGCCGTAACGGTGGCCTTTTTTTCTTGTTTGAAAAAGTTAGTCCGCGCGTATTCGATTCTGAAAGCAGTGGAACAGAGTTTTCTTCTAATGACATGATAGAGTTCTGACTGAATGGGCCCGAATGATGAATGAACTGTTTTCTGCTTGGCGTTGGATCGGTATCCGAATAGGTCATAGAATTCGAAGAAAGTAGTTTAGTACTGTATTGTGATTGAGAATTCAAAGATAAGTTTGGTTGCGTTTCACTTGCACTTCCTGGTTGAAACTCTTCTTCATACACTTTGAAGCATCCCTGATCCTCTCTATTATAACATCCTTTTTTGTAGTCCTTATCATAATTCTCTATATTCTTCTTTACGCTATCATCATCTTTACCCAGACACTCAAGGATGCTCCTTTCTTTTCTTTTTTGAAGGGATGGTGTTACTTTGGTGGAATTCAATTGCCGTCCTCGGATACTATGTTCAGATGAAGGCTTACTTGTTGAACGAATAAGCAATGCACTTCTTGCATAGGCACTCATTCTGAGCTATTTTCGAGTATTCAAAGGTTATTTTTAGAAAAATGAACAGAAATGTAATTCTATGAATAAAATGTGAGCCAAAAGAGCGCCTATTTGTGTTTGAATTATCGTCATCATCGCTTTGAGAATCCGAAGTGTTTTTCATGTAACTACGACGAGGTACAGACCTTGACTTTCTTTAGATGTGCTACACAAGTAATAGCTAAGCTACTATGGACGACTGTATGTGTTGGCGGTAGAATGAGGTGATTTTGATTCATTTCAAATTTGAAATTTAGTTTTTTTAAATTATTGTGAATTTGAAATCTAAAAATACAGGAAAATGAACGCTCTTTCGGCGGGAAATTGTAAAAAATGATAAAAAGTAACACATCACACATTCTGCTAATTCAAAATAATAAAGTTCACAGCAAAATAAAATAACTTCATAAGAGATTATTTTTGTTATATATTTTTTTAATATATTTATCGAATTCAGAAAAAAACTTTAAAGCTACTGAAGTCACATTGTTATCTAACATGTAAGATATAGATTGGTAGCGCCACTGAAGGCAGCTAGATTATCCATTGTGGAAAGCAGCGATATCAATTAGGAGAAATGTTGCAGACGTCATGAACGATACCACAATTTAGGGAACACAAACTTTGTCGCCTATTTCCAGGCAACAGAAACAAGTTACAAATTCCGTCACAAATAATCGGAGAGATTATTATAAAGCTGTAATATATCATTGATAAGTAGATTTAACCACTGCTTGGCATACAAGCGCTGCAACAAGCACAGGTGAAACCAAAGGTGTCATTATCGCTATCAGTTGCATCGCAGGTAAGTCCAATAAGGTTAGCCAAATCTCCAGTTCCTGAAGGAGGAGTTCTAGTATCACAGATAGATGCAGCAATTGATCCTGAAAATCCATTTTGATAAAATGTAAACGTGACTGCCATTCAAAATGATTTCATGTTAGCATTCATTTATTTGAAGTATTTCCCAAAATTCATCATATCATTTGAGACTTACCTAGTTGGCTCAAAGAACTCATCGACTCTGGAATTGTTCCAGTCATGAGGTTTTGATTCAGTTGAAGTAATCTCAAATTGCTGAAATTGGAAATATCACTAGACAAAGTACCAGTAAGTTGATTATTGTCGAGATCAAAAATTTCCATAAAATTAAGATCATACAAGCCGCCAGGGATCGTTCCACTAAGCTGATTACCATTTAAGTCTAGGACCCGAAGACTTGGAAGATTAGAAAGTTCTGAAGGAATAGTTCCAATCATCACTCCGTCCTCAAGACCCAAAACTTCTAGGAATTCCAACTGTTCCAGTTCAAGTGGAATTATCCCGGATAAACCAATATTTTCTTCATAAAAAGGTAATACATAAAAATATTAAGTACTTGTGATAACAATAAATAAAGGATACAAATTTGATACAAATCAAAGTCACTTACGCAAATGAATTTCGGTAATACAATCATCTGAGTTACATAATACTCCACCCCAGGAACATTCATGTTCACTAGAGAGATAGTCTTCTGTTCCTAACTGACTAGCTATGAGTTGCCCAGCTAAGTTCGGGTTGCCCACACAATTTGTGTTAGAAATATCTGGTGTACATCTCGTCCATGTTGTTTCTCCTCCCGTCGAGTAGAATAAAAGAGCCATTGTATAACGCTGTATTATTCTTTTTTCTTCTAAATGACAAACAGGATCTGCTTCATTTACAACAAAGTTAAAAGCCTTTTGTTGAGGAGATGATACAGCATTCAATAATGTTGAATCTGATACTTCTTCTCTCAACAATAATTGAAAGATCTTGGTTCTTCTAGTGAATAGCGACACACTAAGGCAATCAGTTGGAGCCATCGAGGTTGAGGGGGGCTCAGATGGAACTGCAGACGGAATAGAGCTTTTGGATGGTACAAAACTGATAGATGGAGAATGGCTTACCGATGGAGCATGACTTGCTGTTGGAACAGAGCTTATTGTTGGCTCTAAACTCACAGTTGGAGAATGGCTTACTGAAGGTGCATGACTTACTGAAGGTGCCTGGCTAACCGTGGGTGCATGACTTATTGTTGGTTCGAAGCTAACTGACGGTGCGTGACTAACCGTGGGCTCAAAGCTAACTGACGGTGCATGACTCACAGATGGTGCATGGCTAACAGTGGGTAAATGGCTCACAGATGGTGCGGAGCTTATAGTGGGCGCAATAGTAAAAGAAGGTGCAGCACTGACAGTGGGTGAAATAGATAATGAAGGAGCAGAACTGACAGTAGGTGCATGGCTAGCAGTGGGTGAATGGCTAACTGTTGGTGAAGCGCTAACTGTAGGTGAATGGCTGGTTGATGGCGCAGTCGAAAGAGAAAAAGTTGTCATTTGCATTTTGAAAAACACATCTTCCTCCTCAAGGATAATTTGTCGTTTCCGCACTTTTTTTCCGCCATATGCTTCAGTGAATGAATCTAAAGCACAAAGAAGTCCGAACATTTTAAAATAATGAAAAGCCCTCATCTTTATTCTATATATACTGACAAAAGAGATGAAATCCCGAGGTTATTCTTGGGTGTGTAAACTGACTGAAACTTGATTTTATTTTCTTCTTGCAATTTGTGAACAGACATCATTTCTTTCGGATTTTTTATTAGAATTCTATCCGTTGATAAGATGACAAAAGTATAATTCAGTCAACGAGAAAATGACTGAAAACTCTGCTTTATAATCCGTTGGTTTATTCTTACTTAAAAAAAATTAACCATAATAAGCTTCCAAGATTACCTGTTGAGAAAATAAGGCTTTAAATAGATGAAACCTCTACTTCCGTTGAAATATTCTGTTGAATGGGAATTTGTTTTCCTTTGTACGTCATAAGAAGCTCTCATATATAAACAAATCCAAATTGGATGTACAAGTAGATTTTGAAGTCAATTAAGACTAAAAAAATCCTATAATAATAAAATTAAAATTAAACTTGATAGGTTGAAAATTTTTTGATCCAATGAAATAATTAGAGTAATAATACCGCAATAAGTCCGCGCACATATGGCTTTGTTAACAAAAGCTTTTTAATTGTTGAGAATAAATACTGTTTGTCGAAGTACAATTTACGACGACAATTGCGGTAAATATATTTTTTTATTCGAAGTCCTTCAAATTCTTCCATATGGACTTTTTATTTAGGAATATATTTAGCGCAAAAATTAAATTATTGTCTCCCTCTAAAATAATTACTTCGACTCATTTTGAGATTTAATAAGCTGTTTTTATCTTAATAAAAACAGATTTTTGATTATTTTTTTACTAATGAAAATTATGTGTTAGCTTACGCACGTACAAATGTTAAATTATTTCCGTCTATTTGCATGATGGTGGTGAATATGAATGAATGTTTTTGTATGCATCTTAGATGAATCTTAGCTATTTATTATCAACATTAATTGTATGCTAAAAACATGCAATCTATTCAATGATATTAACTTTCTGAAACAGAATGGTATCTCCGAAAAGTCGTGCACCTATATTGGGAGGTCCTCAAAGTTCTCTTCCATTTGTGGTCGAGTCATTTTTATCATGGTCTCTATGCATTTCATGCTTATCAGTGTCAGGCTATCATTACGTGATAGGCACAATTCTTACTCCACGAATTGTGCAAGTGAGAAAATATGTTTCAAGTTTATTACATGTTTCGAATTGGAAGAAAATCTTGCAACAGGCGCATTTATCAGAACAGAGTGAAGGAAACTCAAATGTTCCCGTTGACTTGTTAGAATATTGGTTACCTCTTACAATAACCAGCCGTAATGAAATAGATCGAGTATCCGTTCGTCAGAGGCATGACCAGCTTAAGACATTACTGCAGAAACTAGGTGTATCATTCCATGATGAAAAAGATCTTATCCGCATTATTCGTTCAAGTGAAGCCTGTCGACGCCTCGCTACTCTCATGATGCGTCCAATTCAAAGTACAGAAATGTCACAATCAAAAACCAATTCTAAAAAGGATTCATCCTTTCTTTCTAACATTCTATTAAATTCACCAGAACTTGAGTTACCAAAAAAATTAAGAAATATCTGGTCAGAACTTCTACTTCTCCCCATTCCCTTGAAACGCAATGAGAATGAATTCCAATTTTCAATATCTATGATTGTACCTGCATTTCGAGAAAAGGGAACAGATCTCATAATCAAATTGGAAAAAGCTATGAATAACGCCACAGCCCCAGAAAGAATTCAAGTTGTAATCGTTGATGCAGGGCAATGCATCGACTTACAGCAAGAAATTTCGCAACTTCAAAATAGTCAGTCTGTACTCAAATGCCGCTTTGGGGAAATTCGCTATGTAGAGTTTGAAGATGGTGGTGGAAGAGGACCTTGTCTTAATTTCGGTGCGAAAAATGCTACAGGAGAATGCTTAACATTTTGTCATTCCGATACTGCTTTACCAAAAGCTTGGGATACAAAAATTATTTCGACACTTGTTCGAACAGCATCTACATCACCCTCAGTTGTTTTATCAAATTCTTGTGCCTTTTCTTTCGGAATAGATACTTCTGAGGAAGGTCTCCTGGCAGGATGTGGAACGAGTACTTGCTATTACTACCCTCCAGGGATCAAGGCAGTTGAAACAACTGCTAATATGCGGACACATATGTATTCTTTACCTTATGGTGATCAAGTTTTGTCTGTCCCATCCTCTGTTTTTCATTACCTAGGAGGTTTTCCTGACCAATGCCTCATGGAAGACTATGAACTTGTTGGTCTTTTAAGGAAACGCGCCGCATTATTGCCAAAATTCTTGAACAAGGTATCCGATTCCAATTATCCAAAAAAAGAACAATTGGCAATTATTGGGGGTGACCCAGCTCTTTGTTCACCTCGTAGGTGGCAGAAATTTGGAGTCTTATATGTTACATTTATGAATTCCAAATTTGTTAATTTGTATGCTGGAGGATTAAGCCCTGATGGTTTGTTTCAGCTTTATTACAGTTGTCCTCCACCTTCTAGAAGACATGAAAGAAGTCCTTGGGAACTTGCATTAGAATAAACCCAATGTAAATTAATTATTGTTCTTGACACATTTTGTGCCTTTTTAATTATTCAGATATCGACGATAATATTTGAATAATGGCAAAGAAGATTTTGGACAACTCTACTGCTAAAATCGAGAATCTCGAATTCCTCATGTACAAATGAGCAATACTTTTCTTTGAGTACAAATATAAGATTCTTTTAGTTATTTTATTGAAGGCGTCGAATGATAAATGTATTGATACAAGTAGAAAGTATCATAGTTGAGAGAAGGAAGGTTCATTTCAGCAATCCAATCAATGTGCATGAAATGAACACTTAAATGTTCGAAAACACAATACACAAAAGTTATTGCAAAATATTTAATGCCTGGGACTGCGGAATGGATTGATTCGAGAAAAAATCGTGTGACCTCTCGCATAATGAAGAGTGGCGGCTCCAGCATGAGCCGGAATAAGAAATTTTCCATAATATCCGATTTGTGTGTGAAGGCTGAAGCTCTACAAAGAAAGAAAATTGGGAATCAGATCCAAAAAAGTAAGTTTCATATGTTTTATTCATGGATAGAAAAATATCATGAAGATGGATTGTTTCGACGTACCTGCTTAGCTATAGCTCCATTCGCTTTTTCTGCACCTGGAATGGTTGTGTAGAAGAAAGGAAGCCCTTTTCCACCAAAATATCCCATAGCTATTCCTGTAGCTGGCATTATTGTCATAAAAGCATAAAGAGCATAGTGGCCTGCTTCAGCGGCCGCGTGTTCAATATGTCCAGTTCCTGATATAGGTTTCAATCGATACTTTTACCAGTAACATCAAGTATAAAAATTAGTGAGTTTCCATTGCTCCAGGTAATACGAATTGTGAATGAGTTGTATATAATTAATGGAAGTCTCACCTTAGCAGCATTGAATAGACGATATCCAAACCTAGGAGCCACAATCATACCAGTCAACAAACCAAAAGACTTGTGTCGATGCATCCATACACCTTTTTCTGATTTGGGGGAATTTTGAGCTTTCAAAACACTTCCTATGCTCATAATCATAGGAGCTGCAGCAAACCAGTGTAAATAAGACGCTGCAGCGGAATAAGCGGTAAGCGAGGACATGATTTTTGCCAAAAATTGAGTTTAATTGTTGTTTGTTTGACAATGGCAGATGAAGATAGCTTCAACACAATTTCGTATGAGATTTGTGACAATCGAAGTCAAAATGTTTGGAATTTCAGGATTCTCATTGAATCAGCTGTAACTATCATGTATGTAGTCAACAGTATCCAATTTTATCTTAAGTAGGATTATGTTTCATAGTCAAACATAATATTTATTACATAAGCCTTCTTACAATCTGCGTGTAAGCCTACCATAGACCACATTCATAAAATTGCATTCTCTCAACTCCTGTACGGTACTATACCATGCTCATACTAAGTAGTCATATGAACAGCAGAAGAAAAAAAGCATGGATACTGCGTTAGGATTTGCGTATCCAAAAATATTGGAGCGAAAAAAATAGTGATCGTCATTTGCCAATATACAACCCACATCATATATCCCGTTTGTGAAATTGAGTCCCATATGATCCCGAGGGGGCCCTGTTCCTAGAAGAGGGACACCGGTTATGATGATGAATGC
>Ga0209092_10002301_pt1 | contig 17613 bp, 11 predicted proteins | sample FraStrMetagenome_FD_187446 | JGI IMG/M metagenome (GOLD analysis project Ga0209092, IMG submission 187446) | Marine eukaryotic phytoplankton communities from Arctic Ocean - Fram Strait ARC3M Metagenome (SPAdes) (version 2) | ecosystem: Environmental > Aquatic > Marine > Oceanic | place: Fram...
ATGAGACTTTCGTAACTTGACAAAATTAACATTACGGTACCCTAAGCTACTCTAGCTAGGTTCACCCAACCACTAAATCAATGCCCGAAATAAGATTTATAGTCCCCACCAAGAACATTTACTTTTATAATAAATAAAGTGTTCCTTCATTCTTCTTGTTCAACTTTTTCTTCATTATTTTTTATTTATTTTTTGATATAAGGTGTTGTAACAGCGGAAGTATTTTCCAAGCTTTCTTTGCAATGAAATAAATATGCACTTTTTGTTATTATTCTCTAGAGAGAGCTGGTGTTGATTTTGATGGCAATCTGAAATTCTTCCTTGTTGGTATGAAAAAGCTAACTTGACATTTTCGTTTATGTAGGGGGATTCATTCTGGTGACGGGCCCTATCAAAACCGTCCTGTCCTTATGTACAACTGTATGTGAATCTTGTACCGAACGATGTAAAAAACGCTGTAGTAGAATAAAGTTGATCATTTGCTTCGAAAAAATTCTTTCGGCGTCTTAATCTGATCAACATCGCATCAGCAGATCATATCATTCTCATCACATTAGGAAATTAAGCAGACACAGGATTTTGTAACAATCTTTCAAATAAAAACCAACTCTATCAAACAAAAGAAAAAATGATGAACAACGAATACAACTCAATTTCATCGCAACATCAATACAATCCAATGAACCTTGCCTACACTGGAAAATCCATTGAAACTTCTTCTCTAAAACCAGGAGAAGTATCAACTGGAACTACCATCATGGCTATTCCTTTTATTGGAGGAGTTGTATTAGGAGCTGACTCACGTGTGTCCACTGGAACTTATGTGGCCAATCGTGTGTCAGATAAAATTGCAGCCTTACATGAGCACATCTGGTGCTGTCGTAGTGGAAGTGCTGCAGACACACAAGCACTTACCGATTATGTGCGTCATTATTTAAGTCAAGTAGCTGTCGAGACAGGGAAACTTCCTACAGTGAAAGTGGCAGCGCATTTGATGAAGAGACTGTGCTATGAAAATAAGGATATGTTGATGGCAGGTGTTATTGTTGGTGGATGGGATCCTATCGAGGGGGGATCTGTCTACAACATTCCTTTAGGAGGATCTTGTATTAAGATGCCTTTTGCTATTGGTGGAAGTGGAAGTACTTACATTTATGGTTTGGTTGACGCTTTATTCAAGGAGAATATGACAAAGGATGAAGCACTTTCACTTGTCAAGAAGGCTATTTCACATGCGATGGCGAGAGATGGATCAAGTGGTGGTATCATAAGGACTGTTACTGCGACAGAAGAGGGAAACGTAAGGGAATATATTCCTGGTGATAAGCTTCCTTTTGGACCTTAAATTCATCATGCACTGTTTTGCAATGAAATTGAACGAATTCAAATTGAACATATTTTTATTAACAAAATTTACATTTCGTTTGGATTTTGAATATTATATTTTTTTCATTGAAATTGAAAGAACTCATGTTACTGTTGCTGTTGCTTTGACTGTAGAAATCAAAACTGAAAGCAATGCTTAAGGTCTTACTTTTATGGTATAAAATGTGTTTGTCTCTCATCAGATTGTCGATTTATTTTAAGAATATTTGGATTTTTTTACAAATATTTTTCGTTAGTAATGACAAACACACGTCAAAATAAACAGAGCTTTTCATCCTCTGACAGCCATCTCGGCAGAAAAGAAGAGAGTAAAGACATAAATGAAGAAGATGGTGATGATATATCCCCTCTTGTGCCACCTCCCAAACTACCAAGCTATCTAGCGGAGGCCTTTGGAGATCTCTATCAGGAAGATGGACTTGTGGTTCTCGGGCGAGGGATGGGACTTCTTTCACTCATGGCTGCCTTTGCACGGTTTTACAGCGATACTAAAGATGGATATCTTTCTTTCCAGGAATCGGAATCGAAGCAGGCCAATCGCCCACCTCTTGTATTCGTTCTAGGGTTGAAAGAAAAAGAAAGATCTTCCTTGATTGAAACACTAGAATCTTGGGGAACACCTCATGAGTTTCTTCCTACACAAATCACCAATGAAAGTGGCCAAGGAAAGGATAGAGAAGCCATTTATCAAAAAGGGGGAGTTTTTCTCATTACATCTCGAATTTTGATTGTTGATCTTTTGACTCGTGTAGCTGATCCGAAACAAATTGAAGGCCTCCTTGTAGCACACGCTGAAAATGTCAATGATCAATCTACAGAAGCTTTTATTATTAGAATATATAGAACCCAAAAATTGATCTTGTCTTCGACTACTCACTTCAACTCAGGATTTGTGAAGGCATTTTCAGATAATCCAGCAGCCCTAATGAATGGATTTGGAAAGGTTGACAAAATACTCAAAGCTTTGTTTATTCGTAGACTATATCTATATCCTAGGTTTCATGCTTCTGTTCAACGAGAATTAGAAAACCCACTGAAACAACCAAAAGTAGATGAAATACGGCAACCTTTGACCCCCCGAATGAAGGATATACAGCACGCAATAGCTGCTGCCGTACAAGCATGTGTCCGAGAACTAAAAAAACAAACCCCTCATCTACAAGGACTACAACTAAATCTTACAGTAGAAAATTGCATATCTCAAAATTTTGATTCCATGATATCCAGGCAATTAGAAAACGAATGGCATAGAATAAAGCCAAATACTAAGCAACTAGTACACGATTTACGAACTCTTCGGACTCTGTTTCCATATCTGATAAATTATGATTCAATCCATTTCTGGAAATTACTCCAAAATTTGAAAAGTATGTCTACCCAAAGTCGCTATCCCTCTATGTGGCTATTCACTCATGCAGCAGATTTACTATACCAAAAAGCCAAAGAACGAGTTTATAGAATTGAAATTCCCACCAAAACGAAATCAAATCCTCGTCCAATCGGAAAAATCCAACCAATTCTGGAGGAAAACCCAAAGTGGAAATTACTGAACGAAGTTCTATCAGAAATCCGTCAGGACTATGAAACCCGAAAAGCTAATTCTAATTTTTCTGATGATTCATATTCACCATTTCAATCTCGAGGTGGAACTGATATATTAATTTTGGTAAAAGAGCAGCGAACTCTTCTTACTCTTCAATCTTATCTTTCCCAAGGAAAAATCCGTCTCATGACAACGCGATGGTTGAACTATTTAGAACGGTTCAACGACCGCTCTCGTGCAGTCACTAAATCAAGTGCAGGAACCAATGCTATATCAGAAGAAAGCCGACTCTTGCTGGAAGAAGAAAATCGTGCAAGATATTTCCTGTTTGGAACCAAAAAGAATTCAAGTAATGATGCGTTGGGGAAACGTTTTGACAAGGGACTACTTAAAGATAGAGAAAGGATGAAAAGGCGTAAAATTGAAACAGAGCGACATCGTGGAGAAATGGGTATGGAAAAAGACGACCTAGAGCAAAGGGCTGTTTTGGAGGATGCCTTGGCTGATACAAACTTAGACTTTGAGGAGGATGACGAAAAGGGTCGCAAAACAGACGACGCATTTTCTGATGACTCATCTTACGATGAAGATGAACTAGCAATGAAAGTGAAGCCAATCGATGAGATGAAAATTAATCTCCTAACCTATACTAGTATCGAAGGTTCACAACCTCAACTTATTTTGGAAGACATGAAACCTTCTTATGTTGTACTTTATGATGCTGAACCCTCCTTTATACGTGCGTTAGAAATTTATGCAAGTTCCTTTCCCACCCCTAAAATGGATCAAAATCGTCTTCGCGTTTTCTTTTTACTTTTTGAAGAAAGTTCAGAAGAGAAATTATTTGTATCTAGCCTAGAAAGAGAACAGAATGCATTTGAAAAACTTATACAACATAAAAAAAGTATGGCTCTACCTCTGCAAATGATGGGCGCTACTACAACGCAAGAAATGCAACAGGCTATGAGTGGAGCTGTGAGTTCTTATTGCGGAGGAAAGTATCCACTCAGTGTCGATACAAGGACAGGACAGGGGAAACGAAATCCAAATGCCGAAAAAAGAGATGTTGCTGTAGACGTTCGAGAATTTCGCTCAGCACTTCCTTCTATTCTCCACCAAGGAGGCCTGAGACTCGCTCCAGTTACTTTATATGTTGGAGATTTCGTTTTGAGCTCCGTTCATTGTATTGAGAGAAAAAGTATAAGCGATTTATACGGAAGCTTTGCAAGTGGTCGGTTGTACACCCAAGCTGAAGCTATGTGCAAGCACTATAAATGTGCCTGTCTTATGATTGAGTTTGACCCAATGAAAGTTTTCGCTTTGCAGAGTTCTGCAGACATTGGAAGCGAAATCCGTACAGACTCAATTTGCTCAAAAATGGCTTTGCTGGCAATGCATTTTCCAAAATTACGCATTCTTTGGTGTCGAGGGCCCCATGAAACTTTAAAGCTATTCAAATCATTGAAAAAGAATCATGAAGAAGTTGATGTTGAAAAAGCCATGGAAATAGGAAGCAACGAATCAGTAGATGGTTTGCTTATCAGCCAAAACAAAGATGGCGGTCCAGACAGTGGAAATGAAATTAATGAAGTTGCACGAGATCTTCTCCTTAGGCTTCCTGGAATTAATGTAAGTAATGCCCGGAAAATTATGTCTGAATGCGAAAGCATCAAGGAGCTCGCGGGAAAATCTCGGGATGACCTCAAACGCCTACTTGGACCAATAACAGGACAAAAACTCTATGCATTTTTCCGTCAGAAAGTAAATGTTTGAATACGACCATATTTTTTCATCTTTAAACTCAATCTAGTAAATTAGCACACAATTACTTCATTTCAATTTTAATAATCACAAATGATGGGAGATATTAAAAAATAGCATCAGGATATTTTTCACGATACATTCTGAGCTGTTCTGGTGGTAGCTTTTGGATTGCCTGTATGCTGCTGATTCCTCCATCGGCACTGCTTTCTAACATTCTTGCACATCTCATCCACCCTTCCCACTGCCGCTTTCCTGCAGCATAAACTCTACCTTCTATTAGGCGAGGTAGTAACACATGGCAAATCCATGAATGAAGACTTTCGTGTCTAGAACAAGTCAACATTGTTGTTCGCATATAAGCGAGAGGCAAGCCCTCTATCCCCTCTAAGAACTTTATACTTATATGATCGAGGGCAGCCATTATCACTCGATCAGTAAATATTCCATCCTCTCTCAGACATATCTCTATTGAATTTAGGTATGCTTTTTGACTCAGTCCAACGGATGCGAAATCAAGCTTATGTAGGTAAACAAGCTGCTCACATAAGGTCATTCCTAAGAGTGATGGTTGATCTTTATTTGGTTCTTCTCGAAACATTAAAATGTGTCTGCCAACTCGTTCGCTCATTCTTTTCAAAGCAGCCTTATAAACAACATCATCAGCTCTTATAAACTCTGCAAGTTTACCAACTAATTCTCCTCTTTTTATTCCCGAAACTATAGGAATAATGTATCGAGGATCTTTTTTACCATGTTCTCCGAGCTTTTTTTCTTGAATTTGATGGCAAACTTCAATTAAGTCGGAAGTAGGAGGTTCCTTTTCTGATTTAGGTGATAAATTGTCTAAGAATGCAAGTAGCATTGGAATCTCTTTCATATCTGCCATATCTGCCACTTTCATTGCAATAGTTGCGGCACCTTCACACAAATATCATACATGAATGAGAAATTTGTTCAGAATGAGAACGATTCTTCGAACGAATTTTCCACTTACCGTATTTCTTTGCTGCAGCCTTTGCAAAAATGGGCATGTTGCTTCGAACAGCTTTCGAAAGAACATCTGCCTTTTCTCGACTACTCACACCCATTAGAGTTTTTATCATCTCAGATTGACGGACACATAAAGCCATGAACAATAATGCAGGTTTTTTCACTTTGTCCATTACTAATTTTTCTACCTCACTATGAGGTACGAGGGGGTTATTAACAACCTGCTCTTGGTGTGCACGCTGATCATTTGCCTCTTGCACTTTGTCATGTTGCGACATAGCGAACTTAGCAGCCATCTCTAATTCATTCGTAGCAGATGATATGATTGTTTCAGCCAAACTTTTTGACTTGAGCAACATTTTATTCACAACTAACTTAAGAGCCGTTTCTTCAATGTCATGGCTACTAGGGATACGGCCAGCAGCTATTCCTACGGCACAATCAATCGCACTTTTACGAACATCACCATTACTCCATTGATATGCAGTATCTCTCAACGTTCGCAGTGCAGCTGTTGCTCTCTTCTCTGCTGCATCTTTGGCAGCATGGGCAGCCCCTGAAGCTGAAAGTGAATGCTGTGAGCTTTTGCGTGCTGCCTCCGATGCACGCTTATGGAAGTCTTCGATGTCACATAGAGTAGAAGTAAGCTGAAGAGAGAGTGGTGTTATGGATGGTAAGATTGAAAGTTGTTGATGTAGAGAAGAAGCAGCTTGGGTGGCAATGCGCTTCCGATCAAGATCATTTGGTTTATCATTTGCCTGTTTAGATGCATGAGCGATTGCAGCAACAAAGCTATCGATAGATTTGTTGTAATTGCTTTCTTTCTTCATATCTCTACTTTCTTTTTTCTGCAAAAAAGCTTCGTTGAGCACACGATTTGCTATGGAGTGTGATATATTCGCATTTGTTACAGCCCCACCAGTATCATTCGTATTTGTTATTTTGTTGCCTCCAGTTCCAGAGTTGAAAGGAGTAAAGTTTAGAGCAAGACAAGACGACACTAAGGGATATTCTTCTACAAACTTTTCCAGAGATTCTTCTTTCTTTTCCTCATTTTCTTCATAGAAAATCCCAATTTGATTTTTTAGTTGACCTAGTTTGGAGCTTTCTTTTGCAATCTTATATGCTTCCTTAAGTTCTCCAGAAGGTTTAACACCTTTCAATGTCCAAGCTAAGCGAGCAGCAATTTTTTGCCCAAAGTCCGTAACAACTCTACCACGTGCTCTCGAAGCATTATTGATAATTCTTCCAAAAGCATCGGAAGCCGAGGTTTGACATTGTTCGTCATACAAATTTCGTTCCTCATCACTTATAGAAGCTTTGCTTGACGAAGACGACAACGATATTGTCTTGGAATCTAATTGAAATTTAATTCTTGGCATTTTTTCGCCTTGATCAAGAGCTTCGTCTAGGTTCGTAGGTATATCCATACTCCAAGCATTCCCTCCATCCCTGTCGTACCACCTACTTTCTTCACTTTTCAAACTTGCCCCGTTGGACATAATTGCATCCACGAGATAGTCAAAAGTCATGGGAAATTTTTTCTTTTTTCCTATTTCTCTTGGCCTACTATCAGGTAAATTTTCCAAATTAGTTAAAATCAATTCACAACTTTCCACCATACTCTTAGGCAAGGCAATTCCTCTACCCAAACCTCTCGCTAGCTTTGCAGCCCTCATTTTGGCTAAAGCGTCATCAGTATCTCTTTTTCGCTTATCTTGACGCCCTTGGATACTTTTTTGTAAAAATTCTTCAGTGGTCATTCTGGAATCCGACTCGACACTCTTATCCCATTCATAATACAAAGCAGCACGATTACGAGCTGCACGTCCAGCTGTTTTCAATGCTGCTTGTTGCCGAGCCATACCAGTGGCCTTTTTTGCTTGCATACTCATTTCGTTTACAATAAGAGCTTTCGCGAGGACATCAGACCCACCCATTGTGATGGAGAAGGGGTTACGTAATAGAGTAAGGCAAGTTGATTTTAAATGAGAGAATAGAGCTTTGATGGCGGTTGGAGAAAGAACGTTAGCATTGATGTTTGATGATTCCTGAGTTGAGTTATCACTGATTATGACAGGAGGATCCATAGCACGTTGAGCAAGTGTCGTAGCGGCTGGATGGAAAAATGGAGGGCGATTAGTAGCTGTTATAGAAAGAGCATTGATGGTGACTGCATAAGATTTTTGAGAAAGAGAAAACGATAATTCTATTTGATTTCTTGGATCGTTCTTTGATTGGCTTGAATCTTTTCCTTTCTCAGTATCATCTTTTTTATCCATTACAGAGCTTATGTGGTTAGTAATAGTAGACTCTACTTCAAGAAAAGCAAGAGCAGCTGGTTTGATAATGGAAATAATTTGTGATGAGGCAGTAGATGGAAGACCTACTTGTTCTTGCATACTATTCAAGTTGTCTAAAATGTTGATTTCGAATAAGTGCGATTCTATTTTGACTTGCCCACCCATCAAAGTCAATCCTCGTAATGTTGTGAATGCATGCTCTCCTATTTCTTCTAAAGCATCTCGTGTGATGATTGGATGTCCCATGGGCAAATCTTCCAATGAAAAGTCATCAGCATTTCGTTGCGAGTGTCTTCTTAGTGCCAAAGCTGGTGAAATTCCAGGTTGTATTTTGGAAGAGAAGCATAATACTACCGTTTCGAGAAATTTAATACAAGTTGAAATTAGAGCATCTTGCGTCGCGAGGGCAGTATTATTGATGAATTCTGTATTGTTTGTGTTCAGATTATTATTGTTCATGGAGAGGAACAATCGTTTTAGCACACCTTCCATCATTCGCATAGTAGGAACGTATAATCTAGTAGCAGCAGCATCATCTGCGGCCTTAATTTTGGCTGCCATATATCGTAAAGCAGGTCGGACAGCAGCACTGGCAGCTAAGACGCCTCGACTTGCTGTAGCTCCATCTGAAATATCTGAGGAAAAACTTCCCAATACAAGACATCCGATACTAGCTTCCATCCAATAACGAAGAAGTTCACCCTCACGTGCTTGTTTGCGTAAATGACGCCTTTTTGTAAGTGTCTTATTTTGTGTATTAGGGTTAATATTGGCAGGAACATTGGGCTGTGTTGAGGAAATACCAGGTCCTATAGGTCCTGAATTGGGACCGGTTGTAGTTTTGTCTAAATAAGACCCTGCCATTTGAGATTCTTTGTAAAGAGAATGAAAAAATACGAGGGCTGCAGCTCTTTTGGCAGGAATGTTATCACTTTGTGCTACTTCTAGCATCACAGGTAAAATCATATCACCGTTAAGACGAGAATACACTTCTTCCACACTTTCGTCAACTTGACCAACACGATAAATTGAGTGAGTTCGTGCCATTGCTGGACCTATATGAGCTGCAACTTCAAGGACAGGTCGTAAAATCTCTTTGTATTCATCGTGGATAGATGGACTTTTTTGATTTTTCAAATTATCGTTTGTATTCATATTCGTTCTCACACCTGAATGAAGTTTAAAACCATCAAGGGCTGAGACACATCGTTCTTCAAGTTCATCAATGGCGCGTGTTAGGGGGTCTTCAATTTCAGTGGGTGTCTCTTCTTCGACATCCGATTCGTGTTGAGAGTCTGTTTCAGCGTCAGAATCTATTGGATTCAGTCCTGGTGGCATTTCGTTCAAGTCTGTCATCGTTGTGTCCATTTTTGCAGCTGGATGTTTCAAATCTCTCCTTTCCTAACTTTTTCTTTCGCGCCTTGATTGCAATATTCATATATCACTCAAACTTGCAATTTTTGATGTTAGGTGTAACCGCACGTTTCAAATGTGAATAAGCGGACAGTGATTTTATGAATTGCACTTGGGGGCCTACCGGGAACGGTTTCAAAATAATTCTTTTGATTACGTTGGTTTGTTTGATTTTGTTTCAATCTCCACGCGAACCTACTAAATATTTTTAACACGGAACAGAATTGTTGACGAAAAAAGTCATCTGACAACAAGTAAGATCTTTGCTGGAAGGCTTTTTGCAAGGCGACAATGACAACTGCAAACAACACAGATGAAGGAAACTGGATATCTGATCTAGATGGACCTCTTCCAGGTCTTATGGAAACTCTGTCCCAAGATAATCGACTTTTAGTAAAACAGATTCTTCTTCGAGATCCTTGGCAAAAAGATGATGCTGATCATGATGAAAAAAAGGAAAACCCCATTGGGGTTAGAGGCGCCGATTTCCCCAGTGTCCACTGGAAGCAGGCTCTGGTGTTTGCTGACCAATCGTTGCAAAATGTTGTTCTTAGGCAAGTTATGGCAGACACTGGATCTTGGAATAGTCAAACAGTTGCAATGATCAAAAAGAAGAAAAAGAGGAACGAACCACTAGAAGCAGATGAACCACCTATTCCCGCAAACTTTGGTATTGTTACCACTCAAGTTTTGGACAATTCCAGAAATACCTCATCTGTTTCCAATGAAGATAATTCAACCAACACCGGCAATTTTACGCGTATCAAACCAACATCTTTTTTTGATGCAGAAGCAGAAGTTGTTTTATCTTCTTTTTCTTCTGAGAATGAAAGAAACACATCTGATAATGTTGAGAGAGCTTTGCGATCTAGAGCCATATCGAATTCTTCTCAAATGAATCCAAATCAGCAACGAGCATCACCACCCTTGGATGTTATTCTCTACTTTCTACGTCCTGACCCAGCACAAGTCGCTTCTATTATTGAGCATATTAAACGGTATCACCAGATCCACCAACAACAAAAAAATAATCAACCTCTTTTTCATCGTCTCTTGTTTATACCAAATTATACATCTCTCTGTGAACGAATTCTTATATCAAAGGGGCTCATGAATAGAACCAAACCAAAATCATCCACTCCTAGCTCCAACAATCCTGCAGATACTCTTTCAATACATGATTTGCAACTTGACCTTATACCTTTTGATAAGGATATCCTTTCACTTGAAATGCCACATGCAATGAAGGAAGCTTATATTGACGGATGCCCTTCTTCCACAGTGACCTCCCTCTCTCGCTCAATGATGCGCTTGCAAGATGTCATTGGGACAATTCCAAAGATACAAGGCGTCGGTCAATTAGCAGAGCATTTCATTTCCAAAATGGTGGGAATGAGATTAGAAGAGCACTTATGGGAGATGGAAGAACTAGAAACTAATGGAGATCATTCCACTTCTAATGGATATGTCGATGCAGCTGATTCAAACAACAACATTTGTGACGTAGAAGGTATGATTGTTATTGATCGGAAAGTTGATTTGGTGACTCCAATGTTATCTCCATTAACTTACGAAGGACTTATTGACGAGATCTTGGGTATGGACTGTGGGTAAGTGTATTGAATAATTTTTGTTATCAAAAAGTTACGAGATTCATGATCGAGAACGAAATCTTCTACCGTCCGTCTAAACCAAATTTTGTTACTTTTTATTTTGCCAATTTCTCTTTCTGATAAATCAACTGTAAAGTTTTGTCACTGTAGATGCTACTCTTATTGAGCCAGACCACGAAGATCAACCACTGATCCAAGGTTCTACCAATACAGAGAGGAACGCATCTACAGAAAAAGCTAGTTTGGCTTTGAATGGTAGTGACACACTTTTTGCAGAAGTTAGGAATCAGAACGTCGAGAAATTTGGTTCTTTTCTCCAAAATCAAGCCAAGGCATTGAAAGAATCCCATTCTAACTTCACAAACAAAGATAAAGATCTATCACAGATACATCAATTTGTGAAGCAAATTCCTGTAGGTCTTCAATATTATCGTTTGTTTCGTTTTAACTGTATTTCCTCACAAATCTTTTTCTGTCTGTAAATATTAGATTTTTACGAAAAACCTACAATCTCTACAGCAGCATATCGAATTGGCTGAACGTGTTAGGAAGATCACTAATGAACCATCTTTTCGGTCTCGCTGGTACACCGAGCATGCAATGTTAGAAGGAGACACTTGCTATGAAACACTAGAAGATTTGATTGCAGTCCAGGAACCTTCATGGCGATTGCTTAGATTATTGGTGCTACAAAGTCTAACTATTGGAGGTTTGAAATCAAGCAAATATGACTTTCTACGTCGAGAGATTATTCAGACATATGGGTGAGTTTTAAAGTAACTTTTGTTTTTAAATTGTTATCCTCATGTACACTTCAAGAGCTCATCTTATGTGTTACCCTCCCTTAGATTTGAATATTTATTTCTTCTTACGAATTTTGAAAAAATGGGGCTCTTAAAGCGACAAGAAATGTCTCTGTTGTCATCCACATCTCCTTTCACCAAGCTACGTCAAGGTCTGAATCTTATCCATAGTGAAGTGAGCACAGTAGATCCCGATGATATAGCTTATGTGTCTAGTGGGTATGCTCCTCTCACAGTTAGAATTCTACAAGCTTTGATCAGTGGCAAATCCCGCGAAGTGTTGAAGGAATTACCAGGGAAAATTGTGTCTGTTCGGCAAGGGAACGTTCCTGTTGATTACAATGATTCGATAGATAAAATCTTGAATTGGAGCACTCTGAAAATTAAAAATAATCAAGAAAAAAGAAAACCTGTCATGCTCGTGTTCTTTATAGGTGGAGTGACATTCATGGAGATTGCTGCCCTTCGCTTTTTGAACAAAAATGTTAGCTTTCCATATGAAATCGTTTGTTGCACAACCAAAATTATCAATGGAAAGACTTTTTTGCAATCGTTAAACTAATGATATATGTAATTAAAGATGAACATTTTTTTGTTCAAGTTAGATTTCGTTTCACTTTCTTTTACTCCTGTGTTTTTGGACTATTTGGAATGATCTTTAAATTGCCGTCTCGGTACAAAAACCTTATTTCACCAGCTGTCTGCGTCGAAATTTCACGTAATGATGGACGTGGCAAATTCCCAAAGTCCAAAACAAATTCTCCTGATTTTATGAGTTTACTAGTTGAACTAGCTTGTATTATATCGCTATGACGACTGTATCTTAAGTTTGGCTGAGGATTCATTTCAATTTCGGATAAACTTTTTGGGTTGACATGATTGGATTTTTTTAAAGATGCCTTCTTATCGGTATCTCGACTCCATGACCCTAATCCAAATTTCACAATTCGAGGATCTTTCAACATGGTGTTTCAAAAATTGGTTCGCCTTGAATTGTTTACAAGTATCTTCAATTTCTTTAAAAAGACCCCTTTCAAGTCTTATGAAGCTTAATCCCCTATTTCGAATATTTGGTACTGGTCATTATTTCATAATATTGGATCTAAATTTAGATTTCTTTTCAACTAAAATTTAAAATTAATTTTTTTTCTTTTGTCCTTGACTATCAATAATTTTTTATTTTGTTTCTTTAGGGTTCCAAATGCAATGACTAAAATATCATGGAAAAGCAACAGAGACAAAGAGTTACAAACCTTTTTATCTGAGGTCGAATGTAGAGCAAGAAAAATACTCCGTGATGATAATCGAAAGAGGGCGGAAACTGGAATAAGATCAAGGAACACAAACAAATCATCTACAAACGAAAGAAACTGTAGTCCTCCAATTTTGCAAAATAAGTTTGATGGTGGCAAATTTTCTTCCAATGAGTCCAGACAAATTAATGAATCATGCCTTAGCGATCCTAAAAAGGATTCTTTTCACAAACAATTAGAATCACCTACAATCCTACCTCATTACATGACTCAAAAGAATTCGATGTTTACCGACCCCGTCTGCGTTTTTCATGTAAGTCATAATTTTTTCTAAGATTCAGGTGTGATCTATATCCCACATATCACCTATAATGTTTTTGTCAAAGGATCCTTCAAGGAAACCTCTTAGTGTGCATCAGTCTTCACAACAAAAGTCTCATGCATACATCAATAATCGGAGCACAAAAGAGAAAAAGATGTTTTACACATCCAAAAGAAGATTACATTTGGAACGAACTAAGACACAATGCAAATCGCAGGGGGAAAAAGATGTAATGATAACTACAGAATCTGGGGTCACAATACAGGGGCGTGCGGGGGAGAGAAGAAAAAATAATCAATGTAAGTTACCTTGAACTCTTGCTTTTCATGTTAATTCAAAACTTTTCAATTGGTCCCTAAGAAACTACTTGAATAACCAAAACACGAAATTGAAACATTTCTAGTTCAAAAGTTGTTGGAGGTAAGTAGAATTAAGATCAACTATGAGCATGTGGAAGCTATCTTAAATTAAAACGTTCCAATTCTTAATCCACAAACAAATATTAATTTTCCTCCTACCTCATGAAAAAGGAACGAGTTTCACTTGAAAATATAAGGACTGTCACTTTGTCCCGAGAGCATTACCGAGGGTTTGTAAAAGTAAAGAACAATAGTTTACGATTGAAAGAGAATCTTCATCGCTTGCATGTACTCGACACCAAGTCCTCTATGAGGCAGAAAAAAGTCATAAAGCAACAAATTGAACCTCTAATTACTTCACGCACACATTCATATGTAAATGAAAAGTTTCCTTCAAGATATCTCTGCCCGGACACAAAACAGGAACTCTCTACTTTACCACATTCTGATTTTCCTTACGAAACATGGTTGCTAATGAACAACGAATCCATTACTAATTCTACAAATTCGAGTAAAGCTAAAATAAAAGTGTCTATATTTCGCAGTATTTTGCATAGTGAAGGAAAATGTCAAATGGTTATTTGGTCTTTAGACATCTACAACACCTTCGATGGAAACAAAGTCAACCTAAACATTTCTGAAAAAATAGTAAGAGAAATGCTTAAAATGAATCATTATTGTGTATTGGACGATCAGAATGAAAAACAAGTTTTAGTTTACATGCAGGAACGTTTCCTAAAAAAAGACTCAGACAAAATCAGATGTAAATGTTCTGTAAGGGTGAAAAGAATGGAATGTACAATTTTGGTACAACTACAAGTATACGAATTGGATGGCTTGGATGATCGGAATGATAAATTTCTCTCTTCTATTGATATGTATACTCATGAGATATTGTCTAGACTTAAAAAGCATCTAGTTTACAACGCATTTGAAAAATCATTCTGGACATCTCTTTTCAATGGTGATATCATTTGGTCACCTCTACTAGAGAAAATAGTTTTGACGAAAAATGATGAAAATAGTATGAAAGGATGGAACCATCATGCACCAACAACAGAAACTCCATTATACACAATAAGATTTGTGAATAATGATAAACATATTCGTTTATCAAAACGGAGGTATCCTATCACAAAAGAATCAAATGAGTATCTAACTTCAGTTTCGCTTGCTTACAGATTTATCCAATATTTTTTGCGTGAGCAGTGCCATAGCACAGATGATATAAGTTCCGATACTTTTTTGGCATTCTTACAAGACAACAAATTAATAGAAGAAGTTAGTATAGCGACGCAAGCAAGCTCATCTATTTTTTCACTGAGCGCTCGACTAGCGAGCGAAAATCTTACATACAGTAAAACAATTGCTCCTGGAATTATGCTCGTTGGATCAAAATCTCCAGTTGAATCGTATGAATCTATAGTTATTGAAAAGGAATCAAACGCAAAGAGTAGTCACAAACGAAATGAGCAAATATGCTGTTTCGAGAGGAAAGCCGACTCTATGAAAGTCCTTTATATTCTGGCTTTTGATAATCCTTCCTCTTCACCTGCCACCTTACCACTAGAATCATTAATTCAAACATCGCCTCAACTTTCTGTGTTTGAGCCTCAGCTTCAAATTGAGCATGAAAAGGGAATATGTTTTGAACTTCGGAAAAATATAATTTCATCTAAAATGGACTCCAACTTGCCACCTCCAACCTCGACGATAGATCCTGAAGAAGACAAATTAGATTGGAAAAGTTATTATACTGGTAATGAATTGTTTGACGAACATGAATTACTGTCTCAATTGGCACAAACGAAGAGAGAGATAAACAAAAATGACAGTCTTTCTTTCCGACAAGTAATATTTGCACACCAATTGAATTACAGAAATTCTACTCGATTCCACAATTTCGGTATTGCTGAAGAATCAGTGACATCAAACCTCACTAGAGTGAATGGCAAGACCATAGGGCATTCGAATGATTTGTATGAAGTAAAAATTTCATGTTTGCAGTTGTCGCAAAATTTAAGGCAAATAATTCAGAATAGGTGAGAAGGAATTAAAAAAACACGTGCTATTATTTTTACTTTGCATAAATATTGAGTTACCATTTTGATTGATTTTGATTCGTTAGATCAATGGACAAAGATAGGCATTGTGGTCAAAGCAATGATCCTTGTATTTTCTCATTGAAATTGAGAACATATTGCGTGCTTAAGGTGAAGCGACAAGCTCTCTTGCTCTATCACATATGTCGTACCGAAGAAGAGAATTCAAAACGACTACATTCAAAAGAAACAATATTGAGAACAAAAATAGATCAAACCACGATGATAAGAAGCGGCATCGCTAACGAACAAAAGAAAAATATGTCTTTGAAAGGTAATTTTTATTGTGTTTTTGAACATTATTGGAAATCTGCAATGGTCAGAATAGCTCACAAAGCTCTGAATTCATGCGAAAAAGTACTACATTCTAAGAAGGATCTTTATTTATCCTCATGTAAGAATGTAGATGTGAGAGAGAAGCCTCTTCTTCATAACAATCCAAATTCAATAATCACTCTCTTTGGAAACGAAAACGGAAAAAAAGAAGATTTACATCAGTCTGCTTCTTTGAAAATTCCATGTTTGTTGGAAGATGAGTGTCTTACATTACCTCAAAATTATTCGGATGTGAATAATACAAAAACTATTCATAAAAGTTCGAATCAAAAGATTTTTCATAGAAAGGACGCATTGCAAAAAAATCTCCATGATCAATGGAGAGGCTTGCCAAAACCATCCATGGGGACAAGAATTTCAGATCTCTTTAAATTTAGGAGCGAGGAATGTAAAATAAATATCTTAGATACAGCAGGAAAAACAAGACTAGTTGGTGTTATTGATCCGGTGAGCAAAAATTTTGGCGATAACCTCAAATACTCAATTTATGAATAGTACTCTCAAAATTAATTTTGACTGTGGAATTTGCTCTTATTTCGCTGCTCAGGTTCAAAATGTAGACTTTAAGCTTGATGAGTCCATGTTTCAAACAAGAACTAAGTGCTTCTCAATTAGAAATATAAAGAGAGACATAGATTATGCAACCCAAATAATGGAAGTTAAGGATGATCAGTGTGAAAAACCACACAACTTCAGTGGAATAAAAGTGAATAATCTCAAAATGAGCAAGATCATAAAGGAAAACCATGTCCTCGTTAAACATGTAAAGAGAAAAAGCGTTAAACAATATCAATGCAGTATTGATCAACTTTCTGCAGTTGTAATTGCAGTCAAACATGGGCACTATGATGTATTAGAAGCATTATTTGATGAAGGCGTGTATGTTGATAGTAGCGATAACAATGGTAATACATTATTGATACTAGCTTGTCAACAGGGAAATAAAAGGATGATAAAAATTTTGCTACGACGCGGTGCCCTTATCAACAGCCAAAACCTAGCAGGAAATACTGGCTTGCATTATTTGCACGAATATGGCCATGAAAGCATTGCAGAATACTTACTTCGAAAAGGGGCGAATGATAAGATTTTAAATGCGGATGGACTTACATGCTATGAAGGTGTTCACACAAATCAAATTGAAGATCTGTAATTTACAGTAGTGAAAATGATCTTGTTCTACTATCTGTTTTCTCTCCAAATGCTGCACAGAGATTGCTATTATCTACGGAAATCATTAGTTGTATAACGCAAACAAATACAAATAATCAACTTTTGACGAAAGGGATGAGTCAAAAAAGATTGCAAAATATTGCTAGCTTTCATCTTAACTTTTCTTCTCAAGATATTCTTGATAAAGATATTAATACAATCACTTAAAGATACGTATTCATTGTTTCACCTATAGAATAAAAGTCTGCTGGTA
>Ga0209092_10002302_pt1 | contig 17611 bp, 9 predicted proteins | sample FraStrMetagenome_FD_187446 | JGI IMG/M metagenome (GOLD analysis project Ga0209092, IMG submission 187446) | Marine eukaryotic phytoplankton communities from Arctic Ocean - Fram Strait ARC3M Metagenome (SPAdes) (version 2) | ecosystem: Environmental > Aquatic > Marine > Oceanic | place: Fram...
GACGGAGCTAAAAAGGAGAGGGATACGGGCTTAGATGATGAAATAAAAACTGTACCTCAAGCTGAGGGAGGAGGTGGAGAAGAACAAGTCGTGGCTGCTGTAAAGGAGGAATTGAAAGAATGTCAGGGTGAATCACAGAAAGAGGACAAGGCTGCTGCTTTAACTGTGGAGCAGGTAGGAGATGGAATGAGAGAATCGGAGGATGATTTGGAAGTGAATACTTTGCAAAAGCAACAAAAGGATGACTCCGCTACCCCTTCTTCTTCGTCCAGTGTGGTCATGGTTGAAATAGAAACAGCTGCCCCTATCTCTGCTTCTGATGTTACATTTACTTCAATTTCTACGGAGAATGCCGATGGGAATGATTTAGTGAATGCTACGGGGTCTTCTGTCACTAATGTATCTGGAGCTGGTGGAGCACAAGTAGAAGCTGCCCTGCTATCGAATTCCCCTGATGATAATTTGTCTGGTTTGCCTTCAGCCGTTGCAGTGCCTCAAGTTAAGGATTCCACGTCAACGAAGCATGTGCCGATGCAATTTTCTGATATGATTCGGTCGGCCCATAAAAATAAGGGTTTAGGAGCAACGTTAATGGAAATTAAAGAGGCGTGTCGCTCTATTAACTATAAAATCAACCAGGAGGACCGACCTTATTTATGGACAAAACTTCTTTGCGGTAGAACATTGGATGCTGTAATTGATAGCTCTATGACTGAATCATATATTGCTTTTGGTGATTCATTTTATGCAAATGGTGGTTTGGAAGTATTTGATGAAATTACAAGAGCTGAGTTTGATTCTATGGTTGAGAGTATTTTGAAGCTAAAGAAGGATTTTGATAAGGAGTCCATTACATTTGATTTGTCTTGTTTGTTTGGTTATTACCATCAATCATGGGTAGGCGACAAGAATTTATATCTTCGCATTTCAGCTACTATCATAGGAGCTGGAGTCGCAAGCCCAGTACATTCAATCGTAATGAGACATATATTGCCAAGTTTTATACCACTTATGGGTCTTGAAAATAGTCAACGTATTCTTGCGATGAAACACGTACATAAAAAGTTCTATCTCCTTGCCTGTTATCATCTTCCTCTGCTTATCCAACATCTTGACAAGTTTGCCCCTGGTTGGTTTTGGGTGAGGACTCAATCAAGCAATGAATCTGAACTTGATAACGAGGCGACGAAAATTGGAAGAAATTTGGAAGCATTCGGTGAAATTCCTTTGTTTTGGTTTGGATCGTCGTTCGGTGGGAGTTCTATGGATATTGATAGGCTGATTTTGCTATGGGATGTCCTCCTTTGTTCTAATCGAACGTCATTGAAGTTCTTTTTGGGTCTTGCCCTTCTGGAAAAATATTCCGATACGCTCCTGCTTACAAAGGGTCCTGAGCTCAGAAACACATTGAACGAAATGGTCAATTTGCAAATTGATTCTGAGGATGACGACAAGATTTCGGACCAAGACTACATCAAGGATTGGATAGAACGCGCAGAAGGCTTAATTGATTTAACTCCTACATCTATTCTGGATCAAATGGATGTGGTAGAAGATGAGGCAATTTCATCGAATAATGTGTTGCAACAGGAACGTGTAGAGCGAAGCCGACAAGAAATGCTGAAGAGGGAAGCTGACGAACGTCGCGCTTCGAAGCTGAAGGAAGAATTGAGGAAAAGTGAAGAGAAGAATGATGCAATCAATAGATCACGACTTCAGAAATATTACCAGAAATACAATCCGGACAAAGTGCATACCGTTCCTAAAATTTTGGAACACTACAAAGGACGATTACCACTGCTTGAAAAAAATTTGAAAAGCAAATATGGAGAGGGTTTTGATCCAATTCTTCCATCTACTGGAATCATATACGCGATATCTGAGAGTGGTAAAAACTTTAAAGCCTCGTTTCAGTCTTTAGCACTCCATGCAGGTGTGAACGAAGAGAAAAGTGCTTTATTGGAAAGTGGCGGAGTTTCGTTCCAGTTGTCAGTAAATGAGGTAATGCCTTCATTATTTTCGCGATCTAGTGGAAAGGGCCGCGACTCTATTAAATTTCTACTCGTCGACGCCCGTCAACCCAACAAGGCATCACTTCATGGTCGATTCCCTACAGCCATTCGTGTAAACCCAGATATGTTGATGGACCCCGATTCTTTGAGGGAAGTGATGGAAATGTTTGAAACGTTACGTGGATCAGTACACATATGCATAATGGTACGTTTTTATGAAAGGAGAGTTTCTAGAAGCTTTTTTTTTCTAATATCTTTTATCTATCAGGGTGAAGGTATTAGTTCCATGCCTGATCTGTATGGTGCCCAGCTCGATGAAAAAGCAACCGACTCTGCTACGAAAGATCATGCCAACGTCAATTTATGTGCATTGCTTATGTTGAAAAAGGGGTTTCCGTTTGTATCAGTATTAGATGGTGGTTTTGCCTCAGCGCATTCTTGGCTGTATCGGGAAGGACCTTCCAATTCTTTAAATTTGCAGAATATTTTGATTGATTACAGTAGAAATTCTTGGTGGTACAAATTAGAAGAAAGTTTCGCCGAGAAGTGCGAACATCAAAGTGTTGTTGACATGGAAGGAAAGTCGGCTGTCATGCATGCAATGAAGGTTGAAATTGCGCAGCGTAACATTTTGTCCGCAATAAAGAAACTTACTAGGGATGACAATGAGTTGCTTGCGATGGATTTTTCGTCAATATTCAGTAAAAAAGGCGCAGAAGAAGTTGAACTGCAAAACGACATACCAGAAAATTGTAGTTCGCCTGAACATAGTGATATGGACAATACTTCTCAATCATCGACGAAGTTTAAGAAAGTATTCACAGATCGCTTTTCTTTTCGAATTAAGAAGGGTACTAAAGCTCCTGCTCCGGGATCTTTGACTGATAGTTCGTCGTATGAGAGTGCATCAGATGAAGATACGAAGAGAACTTTGCCCAGCGATGAAATTAATCTTGTGACGTCGCAACGAGTCGAAGGAGAAAAGAAAAAGTCAATTTTTGGGTTTCGAAAAAAGAAAGAAGATTCTGACGCAACTTTATCAAAATTCAAATCAGACGTTTTCAAGAAGAATCCCTTTGGTTCATTTAATAAGAAGAGGTGGTCGCGTGTTTCCAGCCCGACATCTGAACTTGATAAAAGTGATTCAGAAGAAATTTCATTTGAAAATATTCCCGCTGATGATGTAATCGCATTTGATATAGGAAACTTGTCTGACGAAGATTGATTATTGTAATATTAGGTTAAGTGGATTCTGTTTCACCTGCACTAATATTTAATTATCTAGCATTTTTACCTTCATTACCTACGCAACAACGTATGAGACCGGTTACATAAGTCTTCTACTATTCCTATTTGTAGTTTAACTGTGGGCTGATTTCGAACAACACATCTTTCTCTATTGTCTTCCTTCATTAAGTGAAAAAAGGAGGCCGCCGAGTATCGCCATATTAATCTTCTAAAATATTAAAAATATTTGAAACCATTGTCCACAATATATTTTATATTGTGATAGATTTAGTTACATAAGCGGATAATATTACCCAGTTCTAAATCAAAATACGGATATGGACAAGCAACAATGTCATTTACTTGCACTGAACTTTTTAAGGCCCCTAAACATAACTTTTCGTTTTGATTTTGGTTTTTCTTCTCTCGTGCTTTTTTGTTCAACATCCTTCTTCTTTTCGCCAAAAGAGGGTATACGCAAAAGACGTGACGATTTCTTTCTTGCCATAACTGGAGGAACAAACGAGGTTCTACTTCGCTGCGACATTGAACCTATCGATCCTCCACAACTAAAATCATCAACGTTTATTAATTCTTTTCCTCGATAAAATCCAGATTGTTTGATAGATTCCACGTGACTTGCCAATTGACTTCGATAAAATTTTGCTGCCTTGGTCCTATAACGACGTAATCGAGGGGGCATATTACTATCGGTAGACCTCGAATCGATAGAACGAGTCGAATCTGAAGGGAAGTTCATTCTGGTGGATACAGTATTTATAAAATTGAACCTTCTCTCACTGTTTTGTTTCTGTCTACTTGGCCAGTTTGAAAGCACATCTCGAGAATTACCAGCTGCAATCAAAATTTTTCCATGCTGATGTTGATCAAGAAAATCGCTCGCTTGTTTATTGCCTCCTTCAAGCATGCACAGTATTTCGGTACACGTCCATCGGTCAACCTCAGCGATAAGCGCACTTTGCACAAGCGGTTTAATTTTCGACCTCCGGACATACACTTCATGTCTTTGAGCACAACTTTCACACAAGAGCGTTCCATGTTGAACACTCGCCATCGCCGGTCCTTCCGAATTACAATCAACACAGTGCGAGTTTCCAGGATTCGCCCGAATTATATTCAAGCAGCCGATCGGCAAATGCCCTGTAGTTGAAGAGGACTGGGAAGATAGTTCTTTAGCAACCATTGTGAAAAAAACAGCTGCACTTCTTTGATTTTTGTTCAGTCTTCCATCATTCTGCGTCGCCGAAATTAAGCGCCCAGATGCAGTGGTGTTCGACACAGCGTCAATCATATTGTCAATATTCTTCATTTCCACTGATTCAGTAGCTTTCTGGCGCCCGTCAACCATGCCGTCACCTTGGGAACTTTGTCCTATTGCTAATTTTTGGTGTGCGAACATGGAGGAATCAGCTGCAACGGTATTCGAGACAGATTTCATCTTTCTAATATTACTTTCTCTTTCAACTGATCTAGTATTTCCTTGATTCACCTCTGCGTTTTCTTCACTTTGAGGTCGTTGACCTACCGCTAAATTTAAATTACCTGGTATAGAGGAAACTATTACAGTAGCACCCGATCCCGATTCAATTTTGTTAATACTATTTCCAACAGTCCCTGATTTAGCAGCTCTCTTGTCCCTGAGAGCTTTTTCATCGCTACCCCTAACCGCTAACTTTTTGTTTCCAAATGAAAATGAAACAGCTGGGTCCGAACAAAAATTAACATCTTTGTCAACAACTTCGTTTTTTTTCGACTTGTCAACTGTCAATGCAGTTTCTAGAGATTGCAATGGTATTTGAGACGTCACAACATTGCCATTTCTTTGCAATGACGGCGTGACTTCCTCTATCTCCTCCTTTACCTCATCTGAGACAAAGTCAGTGAAAACACTTTGGCTGCTGTTGTCATTTTCTTCCTGCTGAGGTATGCCTCCCCCCTCTCCCTCCTTCCCTTTTTCCAATTCAATCTTTGACATATACTTTACACTGCTGTTACCATTTTCATCGGAATGTTGTTGCCCTTGTTCTTGCGGAGTTATACTATTATTACTGACCTCCATCGAAGAAATTTCCATCACTTCGTCTTCGACAATCTGCTCCATAGTAAAATGACAATTGTGCAATGGAATACCAGCATCTCCTAAACATTGCATTATGTTATGTCACTTAATTTATTTCCCCACACAAGACTAGAAGCTCCTATATAAATATGGCCCTGTGAAACCTTCAATGCGTAAACCTCAATGTACCCTTTAATTGGGAATCGCAGTTTTCCATATGTGCTAGATGAAAAGAAACGGTTTCTATGAAATGCCGATTATCGTATATGATGTGTGATTGATGAGGTGCAGTATTACGAATCATTCGTCTGAAACATGCACCTGCTTGCGATGAAGGGAGGAGAGAATCGAGAATCTCTTTTGCTCATACATAATACATACAAAATATTTATTGGAAAAATTATCTGTCGTCACCCAAATGACACATCATTTTATTATTATGTACAATGCATGAGAAAGAAAAATCGTCAATACCGGTATACATATATTGATAAAGCAAAATTTGTGGATAATATTGTCAGACTCGAATCATCTATGAGTATGAGAGCATATCACTAAGAAAAATGTGTGGAAGTCACACAATATACTTATCGATTATCGATGGCAAGAAAGAAGAATGAAGAATTTTCTTTCTGCTGAGTGCTGAGTGCTGAGTGCTGAGTGCTGAAGTTGACTTCCACGTGGATATTGAACATACATTACCGTAAACAACAAAGTATTTGGACAGAAATTTCCGGAAAATCCTCGAAAAAACGTGTTGTAGGGTTTGACGAAAATCCTGTAACTTTGTTGTAAGAATTCTTCAAAATCCAAATACTTTGTTGTATCAGTTTCATTTGGTACACGTACAAACTACAAAGTAATTTATACCTGGTACAAGAGTAGAAGTTAATAAAATAAAAGCTTACAGTTTAAAAAAAAAGGTACAAACGTACACGCGCACATACGTACACACACACGTACATAACCTACGTACTACGTACACAACATACGTAGATAACCTACGCACATCACATCACCTACGTAACTAATACGTAGAAATGTAAAAATTATGAACACCCCAGGATTTTTTGAAATTGAAATCGAGATAAACAAACTTAAACCTGCATAATTTTGGTAAAGCTTCTTTTAATGAAAGAAGAACTAGTAGATTTCGCGAGTGTTCGACGTGATGATGTGATGATGTGATGATTTAATAGGCAGTGTTAATGAGTAGAGATGGAGGTGTGAAAAAGGTGTTATTTTGGACATTCGAACTACCGGGAAAGGATTTTCTCATGTTTTCGACACTTGAAGAAAATTCGTGATTTTTTTCAACACTTCTGTATGAAAAACGCGACACGCGACCTTCGGTAGCCGGTACATTTATTTAATACATGTAACTCCTTCGGTGTAAAATGCAAGCGAACTTTGTTGTAGCAAACTGCTAAAATCCTTGTAAAATCCAAGCGAACTTTGTTGTAGCAAACTGCTAAAATCCATAAACTTTGTTGTCGAAAACACCAAAAATCCACAACCTTTGTTATACCCCCCTCTCTGCCAAATACTTTGTTGTTTACGGTATTGGAAACGAAAGGAAAAACGCGAATCGAGATAACGTGATATGCATTTCACGTGCTAGTGTAAAACCCAAAACCTTGTTCTTCGATGTCACGATCCAGATGTTGTTTCTGTTACTTTTGTGTTTGTTTGTCCACTCGTCATTTACCCGTGCCATAAACGAATTTGATAGTGATGAATCAGACAGGCCAATAATATTATGTTATGGTGATTCTTTGACTGCAGGGATGACACCAGGTGAGATTTCTAACAGTTCGTGAATAATTGAATGTACTCTTACCCCTCACCAAATATTATGACACATAGAGCGAAATTATTTTCCTTATCCTTCTTTTCTTGAAGAAGTCTTTGAATCACGTGAAGTAAATTATCAATTCGGCGACGTAAAAGTTGAATGGATTGGACTTCCCGGGTGGACAGCAAAAAGGATGGTTGAGACGAAAGACTTCGCCAACAAAGGTTTGGAAGATGCCTTGAAACATAAATATGAAAACGTTAAGCTTGTAGTTATTCTTGCAGGAACAAACGACCTGGGATATTCGAGATTAAGAGGGTCTGCATCATCTAGCGAGATTCTTGAAGTGTCATCAAGTATTGCCAACTGGATTGAGACATTGCACGAAATTTCTCATAATTTCAAAGTTCCTTCCCTTGCGATTTCTATCCCTGGGTCAGCATTCCAAACAAAAAACACCGGCGCTAGTGAAGTTGCAAATAAAGTTAATCTGCTGCTTGAAGATTGGTGCACTGTCCACAACGATTTGTGTTTGTACATGCAATTTCCATTTCAGTATGAAAATTCTGACAAGAACTGGTCTAAGGATGGTCTACATTTGTCGGAAGCAGGATACCGTGAACTTGCCGAAAAGGTAGCTCCCATGATTCAAACGGCAATGGTTTGCTTGGGAACTGAAAAGTCGAAGTGATTAAAGAAAAATTTTACGTTGTCAATCAAATCCTGCTGTAAGCCTCAATATTAATTTATATTCATGGTCATCAACATTTTAGTCAGCTCTTGGCTTCTTCTGATATGGAATCCTTTGATATAGTGTTTAATGACAAGCGCTATGAGTACAATGTGGTGGAAGACCAGGGTGAATGACGCCTCTATCGAACTCTCTTGATTGCATCTGATCGTGTTCTAAGCCTTTTCATCAGGAAAGGCGACTTGCAAAGTTTTCCCAACTTTTGAACAGGAGACTTAAGTTTTTTTCGTTAATATTTTGCATAAGGATTTTTGGAAGATTTCGATGTTGGTCCTTTCTTTGTTTTGACATATGTCGCCATTTTAACCCATTCTTTCCAATTAGAGAGTGTAATGTTGTAATATTCCACTTCTTGACGAATAGCGTTTGTAATGAGTGGAAGTGAATGTTTTGGATTAACATGTAAAACTGAGAAGCAGATTATTGATGAATAATTAAATTAGACTTCATTATAGAAACATCGTATGTACAATGTAAAGAATCAATAGTGATTAGACTAGACTACTGCAATACGTATACCGTTCCAGAGTGGCCTCTTTTCATTTTGTGTGTAATCTTGTGACAGTTTGTACGTCGACGTAATAGGTGTAAAGTGTAATCTCTCGTATTTTCACCTCGACGGAATACATGTACTTAAATCAGCGTATGACTTATTTATGTCTTATGTACACATAAATGAAAGTTCCTATATCATGTATATCATGTACATTCGACCTATGAAGTACTTGTACGAGTACGAGTACGTGCATTTTTGGAGAGAGAGAGAGAGTCCCACAATTTGACAGAACTTTGAAATCAGAAACTCGTATTACCGAGAGGCAACAGGCAACCAACAGAAAAATACACACACACATAAACGACATCTCACAAAAATATTTTTCTATGGTGATTACTATCCCAACTACACCATAATTTTCACTGAAACAAACTCTGTGATTACGGTAAGTGCCAAGATCCTATCTCACATGCCTTCTATGCTGTGACACAGAATCCATCAAACCGTGAAGACGCAATAACAGTGTATAGAATTCTATACGAGGGCCTTAGAGGCTAATTAAGATTGGCAGTTTGTTCTCGCACGAATAAATATAACATCGCAGTCGAAGTTCATGTACATTTCGATTTGAAGCCAATTCCTCTATTTATTAGTTCCAACAATTTTTTTTACTTTGTTCAGGGGCGGGGCGGAATTTTACAAAAAAATTAGATCGATCGGGAAGTCGTCGAAGAAGCGTACCTGCTTATTTGAAGCTCTTTTGAGGAACGAACAAAGTTGAAGTGCTGAAAGGCTGAGGCCATTTTCTCCAAGAAAAATATTGAAAGATTATTTAGTCCTTGAGGATGTCGGGCAACGAGGAAGCTCCTGCACGTTGGACGTGTGAGGCGTGTGGTTGTCACACCAATACCGAGGCGACGGATCCCGTAAGTTGTGGAGTTTGTGGAACGAATCGCATGCGGATGGGGGCAGGTGGTATTCCTGCAGGTTAGTCTTTTCAGGAAAATTGTTCGAATGAGTTTATTGATTTGCTCATTTATGCTATATAATGAACAGGTTTTCATAGGCTATCTTCCAGATTTGGTATCCGTATGAGTGGCAATGGCGGCGCTCTGTTGCTAGGCTACCATGATGACGAGGAAGAGGAGGAGGATTATCACGACGATGGAAATAATGAAGACGAAGAAGATCAGGAAATGAATGTCGAAGATGGAGAAGAAGAAGAGAATAACCGTTCGTGTTCTTCTGATGATGATGAAGAGGAAGACGATGATGACAATTCTATCTCGTCTGTGGCGAAAGACGACGATCACCAGAGTCGCGAAGTTGTGGAAGAAAAAAGTGTGATAAGTTCACCAAAAAAGGACAAAGTAAAAATAACTCCCAAGAAATCTGTGCAAAGCTTATCCGAACATGAAGCAAACATCTTACTAAATAAAGCGAAAGAAGAGGAGGCAAAAGGTGACTACGATTTAAAATGGGATCACTCAAAGAAGGGTTCTTGCATCAAGTTATTGCATAATCCTGAATCTCATTCTGTAACAGAAAAGGCAGATTCCGATATTGCTGTTCTTTCGTCTTCGGAATCGAATCCTTCTGTTGTGGAAGGGCAGTGTGTTCGGGCAAATAGAGCGATTCCTCGAAAAGGTCTTTTTGGTTGGAAAGTTGTATTTGATTCTTCCCTCTCCTCCCCATCATTGAATGTCGAGACGAATGATGAGTCCATAGGCAAGAGAATGGGTGGATGTTATCTGTTAGGAGTAGTAACAAGTACTTTCTCGGAGTATTCCGAGCGAAGTGGCTTACAACATTCACGCCAATTTTATGGCATCGAAGACACTGGGAGGAAATACGAAGGACCGAAGAAACGAGCACAAAGTTCGAAAGGTGGCGGAGTGGTTATCAACTACGGAAATATGCATGTTATTACAATATTAGTGGATATGGACAAAAATAGGATAATATTTTGGCGAAATGATGAGTTTTTAGGGGTACTCGTCGATCGTCTCTCCTCTTCTACCAAGACACATGAATTGTATCCAGTTGCAGTCCCTTTTAATGCTGGAGTGTGCGTTGCTATTTCGAAGCTCTGTTCAAATCCTTTGGACGCGTAAGTTGACAATATTTTTACCGATCTCATCCAAAGACGAGCACTTTGACTTATTATTGATTATGAATATGTTCAGCATGACAAGTTACCGCCGGAAGTACATGTCTCATCTTAGAAAAGAGTATAATGCTTGTCGTAAAACCGTATGTATTCGGAAAGCAAACTTGGTACAGGACCGTCGATTGACACCAAAAGCAATAGAGGTTCTTCGTCTTATTTGCTCTTGGTATAGTAGTTCCAATTCCTCTAGTGACGATTGCGTCATCAACCTAAGCCGCGAAGAGGCAACACGCCTCTGGTATCGTTGCGGAATTCGTCTTGCTACCTTAGATGAAAAAATTTCTCAGAATGAAAAAAAGGAGGGATGCAGCAATAATTTAAGTTCGGAGGATTTCATAGAAGTTGTTCAACGTACAGTTGAAGACGAAGAGGCGAAATCTCCCAACGTATCGTCGAACCTGGAAGTAGGTACTGACCTACGGTTTCATGTAAGTTAGCAATATCCACATCAGATGTCTTCAACGATCTTCCATCTAATATTGTAAATAATAAGGTTGGTGATATTGTTGAACTCAAGCCTTGGAAGAACGACCCTGTATTTGTGTGCAATTATAGCGAAATTGACGGTCCGCTTCGAAATGGTCGCAAAAGGGGTAGAATACTTGAAGTTGTCGGGGGAGAGTCACCTGAAAAACCTATTATTTCAATAACGGTATCACGATCAGGGAAAAAAGGGTCATACTTGCCTAGAAATATTGTATCAGAACGTAGTGGTATTATTGATTGTACTGCTGTCCATTATCTTGTTAAAGATATCTTTCATGTCCACGGCTTTTCTCCCAACCTCGAACCTTTTTGGGGCAATCCATTCGATATAGACAAGGCCCAAGAAGGTGATTATGTTATTAGCAATAAGAACATTCGTAACCGAATATCAAATACCGATGATGCGGTATGGGATGGTATAGGCCGATTTTGCGACGTTCAGTCGCGGCGCGGAAGAGAAAGCAGATTTGCCGCTGTTCGCTATGTAGATCGAGAAGCGGATGTCCTTATTAACGACTTGATATTTACTACGTTTCATCATAGGGCATCCTTGCCAAATACCGATAGTGAAGGTGGTGATTCAGTTCGACACGCGAATCAAACAAGGCATAGTACTGATGAACAAAAACTTCCTCCAAGATGTCTTAAAAGTGGTGTCACATCCAGTATCAAGAAGAAAGTTAATGCAGTCCGACGGCTTGATCTTTCCACCATAAATTCTTTATGTAAGGAAAGCAGATCATCTCTTGTTTCGACGTTTCATAAAGCGGGTCTTCATGATGCGATATTATCAGCTCTGCGATCTGTATTGGGGTCGCCCAAAAAAGGAAATGTGTTAGCCAACTTGATAAAACTTTCTACAATATTCTTGCGCGAGATGCTTGGCAATAACAATGGTCAAGATCACAGTTCAACAAGTAGAAATACTTCTCCAGTACCAAATGCGGAAAGAGATCGTTCTGATGAACTAGGTTTTGAGTTGTTCTCTTCTTCAGGTGATAATCCACCGTCAGATCCAATGTCAATGGAGAGACTATTTACGTCTTCTTTAAGAGATGAAAATGCATCGATTAATATAAGGGAGCTATTACGGGATTTGAGTGCTGGTCCTGAGAGACAGCGAAACGTGCTGCTAGCATTAGTTGCTAGCGCGCGAGATGCTGAGCGACGACCACGGAACCCAAGCAGATCGTTAAGTGGCGCTGAAAATGAAGACGGTTTAAATGATGAAACATCTACCACGGCTCGATTAGCGGGTGAAAGGAGAAATCAGCGAACTTTTGTGCCATCAACAAATACTTTACCCTCGTCGAAACTGAGACGATCGCCAAGTCCAGCACCCCATGTTGCAGAGAAGGCATCTCTTCGAACTTTAATAAATGACGGTCTGTTGATAGATAATGCAAAATGGGTGAAACGAGCTCTCCGAAGTGGTGGGGGTGATGGTAAAGCAGAAGATGAAGAAGGTAACCACATACTTTCTTTGGCCATTTCTATGGGATGCAGTATTGAAATAATAACGGCGCTCGTAGAAGGTGGAGTTACAGTGAAAATGAGCGACATTCAGAAAGCCGCAACAAGAAATCAGGTGGAGACATTAAAACTTTTGCTTGAACATATTGAGTACAACGAGGAAGCAATATGTATGACTAATTGTACTCCAGAAGTGAAATCAATTCTAAATATAGCACTTCAGCAGCAAATAGCTCGGAATGCTGCGATGGCGGATGCTGCTACCGAATTTGCGTGCCAACTTGTTAGCGTTATCGTAAAACTTGCATTCCAGTACCATAGAGATGGAAATAATAATTTTTGTCAGCTTCTCACAAATGCGCTAGTTGGTGACGTACTCCTAGATGCGCTTGTAAAATGCCAACATTCAGCGACTGGTGAAACTGAAGAAAAGTCTGAGTCGGATGATATCCGCACCCCTATCAACATGAAGCAACGCATCAATTCAAACGTAGCTCTTCTCGACATAATCCCTTCTGATAAGTTTGTTGAGCTGATAAAAACAAAAGAGATATTCGTGTCTTTTTTGTTGTTGGCAGAGGGCCTATTGTGGTCAAAAACATTGGGAAATATCGCAGTCGGATTTTCAATTGCAATACGTCTTTTAGATATGGGAGCTACGATTTCTAGTGAAATTGGAAGGTTTGGATTCAAAGAGCTCGCCAATGATCAAATTTTTTTTGCAGAATCAGTTCTTTCTGATCTTTGCCTCTCGGACAATTCCGACGGACAATTTACTAGAATTTGTTGTCCAAAAAATCATTCAGCTATCATTCACCTAACGAAGCACTCTCAGTTTAGATGTGATCTTTGTGGCAAGAGCGTAAAACAAGGTGAGGAAGTGTGTTTAAGTGTGATAAAAAATCGTTTATCTAATATTGCAAACTTTGATTATGAAAGGGAGACCAATGCATGGCTGCCGTGAGTGTGATTGGGACGCTTGTGAAGACTGTACTGATAAGGCGGAAGGCGGAGTCGTCAAATGGAGATTCATCAAGTGCAAAGCGCAAGAGTTTTTGAAGGCGTATGGCCAAATAATGCATCAGCAAAATTATCCGTTGGTCGCGGAAGAAGTTTGCAACATCTCAGCAAAATTAAAATGCAAAGACTTAAGCGCATTAGAAGAGCTGATGAAATTTCTGAGAGTACTGGGAAAAATATCTCTTTTCGAATTTTCAAATTCAGTTTTACCCTCCTTGGCATCTGGTCTATTCGAAAACGTAGATTTTCATGATGCCGAGCCTTGTCGCCAGGTCCTTAGAAAAGTTAAAAAAGCACGTGTTGGCTCGACATCGTCAGTTCAATCAAATGCGTCATCTTTTAACCGGAGAGGTGATTTTATTCACAAATTGGTTGATCAACTGTTGGAAGAATGTCAGCCACGCGTTTGCATGTCCACGGTTGAGACAAAGGAGAGTACAAGATGCGATAGCGATGATGACGATGAGGAAGATGGCGAGAAGGCCGAGATGGAAACTGATTCTGTAGATGAAAGTAGTTTGGGAGTGATGAAAATCCGTGACAATATACCCGAACTTATTAGGTATCTTCACACCGTCTTGGCCTTTAATGAGAAGTGTCAAGTCTTTGTTGAAGATGGCATGCTACATGCTCTCAAAGTTCCAATTGCCGTTTCTCTGTACAGAACTCCCGACGTCACCACTCTCAACTCACCCGTTATCTCAGAATATGATAACATTCCACCCCCACGGATTCGCCTTATTCCGAGCGAAGGCTGTAAAGATCTAGGCGGATCGATTGTTCATGTCGAACCTCTGATGCCTCTACGCGGATTGCACCTTCATATTCTTCGATGTTGTCATGTGCACATTCCGGAATATTTGAGTTTTTGCCGACGGTAAGCTTAAACTTTATTTCTAATTATGTGATGTTATCATCAATTATCTAACATTTACTTTCGTTGAAGACTTGTGTTGGAACGAGCTATTATTGCTGAGCAACCTCTAGACTCTTCCGTAGACGGTTTTCGAGGCGTGGAAAGTTCTAGATACAGGTCGGGCGCTCGGCGGATAGCTCGTGTTGTTTCGTTTGATGAAGATTCTGGAGCTCATGTGGTAAAATATGCATCTCATCTTCTATTTTTTGATGATGCAACTGAGTACGAAAGAGTTTCCGATCAATTGGAGTTCAATTCGGAAAACGTTGCACTAATACTGGCTTCTCGTGACTATTGTATTCTTCATCGTGAACTCTCAGATCTTGATGATAATAGGTACAAAAAATATGAGGCAGAAGCATGCTCTAGTCAAGAAATGCCTCAACTATACGAGATTGGCACACGTGTTGAAAGTAACATCGATTCTTCCGATACGTGGCTTATTTATACTGTACTTTCAGGAAAGTGTACACACGAGAAAACCCCAATTGAAGGTTCTTCCAACAGCGGCGATGAATTTGCGTATAATTTAGTATCCGACACTGGAAAAGTAAAGTTCAATGTCCCAGAATCAAGAATTCGATGTCAAAGCGCTGTATTGACGCATAAGTCTACCAGGCGTTCAAATGAAGGGAACTCTGTGAGTTTACGAGCTAGGGATGAGGACATTAGGGTGAGGTCGATTTTTCAAAGAGGAATATCTATTGCAAGTATACGTCGGACTTCGTCATCATCGACCGGAAAGCCAGCGGTTGGTGTGCTGCGGAGAAGCTGGTCCGCGTTGTCCCCTCTTAATTCTATGAAGCCTCTTGATTTAACAATTGAAGAAACAAAAATGTTATCCCGATCTCAACGCACTCGAAAGATATCTATTGGTGGAAGCGACGTTGACGTGAATATGGAAGCCGTTGAACTCCCACCTGTTCTCGTGGTTGAACTTAGCCTTAACGAAGAGTTGCATCCCATCCCTTCGCGATCGAGCGATACTACTGTGTACAGTGCTTTCCAGATATTGTTTCAAAGGAAGAGACGTAAACGTAACGATCGCCTTGAGCTGAGCTGTGACTGCTTTTACAATATTTCAATGTTTAAAGGTAGTGGCAAAGCTGATAAAAGGATATTACCAAAACTCGGAGATATTCAACCGGATGGTAGTTTAATGGAACTTGAAAGACGATTCGGTAATACTCATCGTTCAGACCAACCGTTTGGGTTTTCTGCTTCTGACTGCGAAGGATTGAATCAAGCCTGCATTACATGTTTACAAGTCATTGACTTGTTAGCAGAACATTCTAGGAATCGTGCGTTAGGAAGGAATTTGGAGACTGACAAACAGAGTATGAAATCGTTGTTGAGTGTCTTCCAGAGGTCCTTGGTGTCGAATGCGTTGACGTCCAAACTATTGCAACAACTGGAAGATCCTTTGTCGACTGTGAGCGGCTGTCTACCTTCATGGTGCCGTTCTGCACCTATATTGTCGCCTCATGCATTTAGTCATTCTTCCCGCAGATTGTTTTTGGAAAGGACGACATTTGGCGTTAGTCGCGCAGCTTTGAGACAGCAAGAAGCAAAAGTCGATGTTGCAAGTCTTCGAGAAAGGATGGCGTCATTGAGAAGTCGTGCTGTTACTCTTGTTGGTGAAGCTTTTAGTGGTGGAGCTGCTGATCCAACAGCATTGCAGCTCCAGGCTGATGAATTGTATGGAATGGAAGAAGCTCTTGCCGAGAGAGTTACAGCTGCCTTTCGCGCTCAGAAATGGGATGAACACTCGCTTGAATGCGCGAAGGCTGCCATTCGTCGTGACGATTTACTTGCTGATGCAGCTGCGATAATGGATCTTTATGCCAACGATGCCAGCGCACGTAGAAGAAGATTGGAGATCCGTTTCACGGGAGAAAGTGGGTTTGACGCTGCATCAGGAAATGAAGCCGGAGTGACGAGGGGGTTTTATGCCGATGTTGCTGAATCTCTTCTCAGCTGTGATAACATAGCAAAACTCTCCTCAAGTACGAATGATTCAGGAAACAAACTCCTACCGTTGTGGATTCCAGATTTAGACCCTAGTGGAAGCGTCATAATTCCCACTCCACGAGCAGACGTTTTGAGTGATGTAGGTGTGTATCCGAGGCCTATTGGACAACAGCATCCTCAATATGAATCAGTTGTAGACCAATTTCGTTTCATGGGACGCGTTTTTGCTGCTGCATTACGAGACGGCTTCGTTTTTCCGCTACCATTAAGCTCATCGTTTCTCAAGCTAGTGCAGACTGTAGGAAGTACAACGGTCGCAGATCGTCACCATTTGCTTTCAAGCTCTTCTCGTTCAGAGTCCTCATGTTCAGATATGTCTGTTGACGAAACGAGCAATATTGACTTTGAGTTCATGAAACGAGCGTGTAGTAAAAAGCTATCTTCGTTAACTTCGCGAGATCTACCTCGTGTTGGATTTTTGGGTGGCGAAATAAGTGCTGTTGAAGAGCATATATGCTTCACCCTTGACAGCGTTGAGAAAGATTCGACCCTATCGGAGTCAGAACGTGTCAAGCGTTTAAATGACATCGCTTTGGACCCTGATTTTGCAAGAAAGGTGCTAGGCAAAACATATGATTGCTCTTTCAATGATTATTTCGAAGGTAAACGATTTGTCGACCCACTCGATCCTCGTCAAGATGAGTTCTGTTACCCATTATGTGTTGATTTTGATCGACCAGTAAATATTAACAATGTCAGAGAATGGGTTATGCTTTCGAAACAATTTTTCCTTTATGATGGCGTGATATCCCAAGCGAAGGCGTTTCGGCAAGGAGTTGAAGACTTTTTCTCTGTTGAAGCGTTGCGATTATTTACACCTTACGAACTACAGAGAGATGCTTGCGGTAGTGGTGACAATGTTGAGTGTTGGGACGAAAAAGCAATTCGTGATTTATTGAAGTTGGATGGCGGTAAAGGTACCGCCGAAGCTTTAGTCGCAGTCGCTGCGATGGGAGGGGAAGGCGGTGCTTCTCTGAGTCGAAGATTTGGGCCGTCTTCACCGACTATAGGATACCTTGTCAAAACGTTGTTAGAGGCGTCCGTTCAAGAGAGACGACAATTTTTGAGTTTCGTGACGAGCGTTCCGATCGTAACTCCTGGGAAAATTGAAGTGGTCCCGGTTGTAAATCCCGCAGGTGACTTTTGCCAATGTC
>Ga0209092_10002304_pt1 | contig 17609 bp, 10 predicted proteins | sample FraStrMetagenome_FD_187446 | JGI IMG/M metagenome (GOLD analysis project Ga0209092, IMG submission 187446) | Marine eukaryotic phytoplankton communities from Arctic Ocean - Fram Strait ARC3M Metagenome (SPAdes) (version 2) | ecosystem: Environmental > Aquatic > Marine > Oceanic | place: Fram...
GGTCATAATGAGTGTTATTTTTTATTATCAATTACATGTTATCTGAATATTAATTTTCTCTTGAAAAAAGGACGAAATTACTTTGTATTCTCTTAAAGATATGCACATGTATATTATTACAACTTTTTTGTGTGCACAGTGAGATTCAAAAATTTATTGTTCGAGCAATCGCCTTCACAATTCATCTTCGGTACTTAATACCGATGACTCGGAGGTTTCCTTCCGGAAATGTATCAAATTTGTTTGATTGATTAATGCAATCAATTGTGAATCCACAAAGGGATTGGAACCAAGCGGAACTACTTCCGACTTTCATATGAAAATTGTAGTGTGAGATGAGTACAGTGCTAACAAATATATAGGAATAAGTTGCGTTCGTCTTACCAGCAATCACTCTTTCTTCGCGATCATTCAACCAATTTAAAAAATAGTTTGTACGGCGGAGAAGGTCCTTTTTGGACTCAATTAAAGGTCTCTTGTCGAACGAATTCATTTTCTCCACGTCATAAGTTTCTTCATAAAGAGTGTAATCTATTCCGCCAAAGTTTTCTTTCAGTATATCAACTTCGCATACAAAATCACTAGATTTACCATTTGCTTCCTCTTGGCATTGTGGATGACAAATCCAAGGTTTTTCGTGTAGCATCCTCGGTACATGTTGGGGAAAAGCAAGGAATGTAGTCATGGTCGCACGCCTGAGTGGGTTAACAACGAAAAGATCGGGAACCAGACCGTTCTCCTGATTGAAGTGTTTTGCTGTTTCTCTTGCACAATCCATGGCTTGACCAATACCCTTTCATTTTCACAAAAATGACCAGGAAAGAAACAATTAGGAAAATAAATATCAATATTACAAATTATCTTTGAGAATGGAAGTTAGACACACCTTTGGAGAAAGAAACGGGTCGCTTGGATATTCTTCGTGAAATTGAGCCTCTCCAGAAGGAAAACCTGCCTGATCCCACTTCTTTTCAAAAGGAACATTCATACCTTCTGCGCTGCTGACAAGAACGAGAATTTTGTCGAATGTTTTCTCTTTATCTTGAGCAATGATTGCATCATCCATATTCATTTCCAATCCTACAGCGACTGGTTCCTGAAATTTGGTTTCGAGATCATTGTAGGCCCCCAATAATGCCTCAAAATCTGCATTGGGGGCTTCCCCGACTTTTTCGAAAGCATTAGTCGAAAGTTCTTTCTTTTTTACTGGAAAATCAAAAAGTGACTCTTTGTAATGATTGGTATCTGCATTGTATTCTATCGATGGCAATGAAGTAGAAGTCGTTGTAGATTGTGATCTAACACTACATCTACTAGATAGGGAAGAAATATTTCCTTTGTTCGCTGATAACCGTCTGAGTATAATTCTGTATGATTGTGAAACCAACATGTTTGAAGAACATTAAGTGGAAGGTGAATAATGTGTTTTATAAGTAAAGTTTTCAAGAGAAAAAATAATGAGTTGAAATGTCAAAAACGCAAAAGTGATTCGCATTTCTGTGAAGATTCTTAATGAAATCCTGTCAAAGAATACGAATAATGAATCTGATGCTCTTGATTTCAAGGCGAAACCAGGTACATAATATATCTAAATATTCGTGCAACCACAAATTCTGAATCAAAGAATTGGAACTCTGAAATGAAGATTGAACATTTTAATTAAGAAGATTCAGTTTCTGCTTCTATGTGATGTTCAATGATTGTTGTACAAAACGGATGACTATCTAAGGAGCATGTACGCAAATAGTAGCCATATTTTTATGAGTGGCATCAAAACCTGTTCTAATATATACATACTCTTCCCATATAAAAATGATATAGGCATTGAATACGTAAGGCATTGATTATACCTAAACAAGATTAGGATCAACATAGGTATGTCAATTAGTTAACTTACACTCTTAAAGACCCGAAACTCGCTTTGACACGGGACTGATACATCATGCAACGTTGACGCCATGATGACAATAAATAGATGAACATACGAAGTATCAATCTTCTTAACCAAATCGAAATCCCTACACGTCTAAGTTTAAGATATTTCACTTCATCACTATCCAAAATTCATATCTTGAGAGCTTGTGGTTCTCCTCTTCTCTTTTTGCTCAAATGATTCCTTTTCTACTCTTGTTCCCTTGTGCTCATCGTTGTTTCTTCTTTTTTGAGGCGATCTAATGATAGTTTACGAAATTTTTTTAAGTTTCATAATCGCCAAATTAAAGTAATGGAAAGATTCGAATCTTGATACTTAGATTCATTGAATCATTTGAGCAAAAATGAATTGTTAGTTGCTACATTTCCAGCTTCAAATTTGGATTTCACGCAGCATAGGAGCATGAACAAAGTTTAAGCTAATGTCATGAAATACAACTTGCTACTTCTAGCTTTATCCACAATATTTCTGATTTAGGATGTGCAAATTGCATAAGAGCTGACAATGTTCTAAAAAAAAACACAATTGTACTCCTAATAGAATCTAATGCGTTATCGTTTTTCTTTCCAATAGTCTTTGCTGCAAAGCTTGTTTCTGTCTCGCTCGTTCTAGATCCAAAGTAATTTCAATAGCTTCTCTTTCACGTGCGTGCTCTGCGGTGATTTTCTTCAAGTCATCAGAAAAATCTTGGTAATATACATTGTCCAGATTATTCTCGAATGAAATAGATTCTCTTCGTATACTAGGATCACTTCCTTGGCAATTTCGTTCATGTAAGATAGTCTGATGGAGATATTGCCTTTCATATGCAAAATCTGCATGAACGTTCTCTATGATTGAATCTATGTCTAAACTATATAACGAGTTTGCTTTCTTTTCTCGAACAAATTCATCAATTATTTTGTATTCTTTCAAGGTTAGCGTTTTATCAACTTCTGCGAAATTCTTCTGCCTTAAAAGAATAAAGTTTGCATTACTAAAGTTTTCTGATGCATTTTTATCATCCCACTTCAACTTCAAAAGATTGAGCTCTTTCTTTCTCTTTTGCTTCAATGTTCTTACCAACTCTTCAGTATCATGATCATTAAAAATGTGTATTTCCTTGATATTCATTACTTTACTAGTTTTAGTACGCGGATCATCCTTTCTTTCCATACTTTCAAGCATAGTGCTTTCATCTTTGTGATTTTTCGTGTCCTTTCTCTCTTTTAAAACTTGCTCAAAAAGGCAAACGATGTATTTGTCTACTATTTTGTAAAATGAAGCATTGTTGTCATTGGGTTTTGCATGGAGTTTTTTTTCGTTTCTATTTTTTTTCATTACTGAAGCATGATTTTCACACAAATGAATTAGTAAGGAATGAAACTCATCTCTGCTGTTGTCAACAAAGACATGCTCAACGTTTCGAACGTTTTTACATACGAAGCTTAATTGGTTTTGAATCTTTTCCAGTGCAAGACGAAGCAAAGATTCTTTGTGAAGGTTAAATTCTTCATCAAAATATTGAAGAATATCTTCATAGTTTTGCGGTACATTCAAAATATTTGATTCTCTATATGAATATAACTCTTCAAAAAGTTTTCTTTTTTTATCAACTTTTTCACTGTGTAGATCCTTCTCCAACCGCAGGATATTACTCAGATAGATAGGATAATATTTATCAAGAATGAGTCTTAGTGCTGTATAGGAGAATCCAGAGTTGTTCAATATATCATTATCTCGAAAATCTGCATTAGAGCCAATTAGTGTTCCCATCAGCCACTTCATTTTCTCATTAGTTATAGCTTGCTCTTGACATCCAGATTGCTGCTCAAGTCTACATCGTTCATTGATGTATTGACTGCCTTCATTGGCTTTTTCTTTTGCATTTTTCTTCCGTTTTTGTAATCTTTCTTTTAGAGATTGTAGCTGGCGAACCTTTTCAGCGTGAAGACTCTGCTGTAATTTTTCCACATCGTCAAAATGAGCATCAATTATCTTTGATGCTATCTTTTTGTTCAAACAATTTGCCCCTGTGTTTTTCTTCGTGATTTGTTCAATCATCATATCATGCTTTATTTTTACACCGCTCAATATAGCCTCGTTCCTTAGTTTAATGTTTTCCTTGCATCTTGAAATCTTGGTATTTTCTTTTTTTCCCTTTCTTTCTTCGTAGATGCTAATAAGTAGTTCTTGTTTTTTGTGCTTCTTTTGATTGCACCCTTCCTGTGATATTTCTATTTTTTCATTATCATAATCCTCCTCCAAAAGTTCTTTAATTTTCGCTACTTCTTTTTTGTTTACCCTGTAAGCAGTGCATAATTTTTTAGAAAGGATGTCGGAATCCATTTTTCGCGAATTTGGATTTATATCATTCGATTTTCTTTCCAAAGGTTGGTCCAAGATCTTATGGATCATTCGTATTAAATGGAAATCCTCGTTCTCTAAATCCAGCAACTCGATCAGACAAGGAACAAGGGTTGAGTGAGATGATCTAATTTTGGAAAAGACAAATTTGTGAATTTGATCTTTATGCTGACTTAAATCTGCATTTTTATGGATCATCTCTTTTAGAAATAGATACAGCTCTTCTAATGAATCTTCATCGACTGAATAAGGATGTTTCATAAAAGATTTTACTATGTCTCTTTGTTTCCTGATTTCATTCGATAGGGAATCTCTTCTTTCAAGAGCTTTTTTCAAATTTTCACTGCTCTCTAAGTCATTTGATGCTATATTTTTCAGTCTAATTTCATCTCTTGTATCGATCCTACCTGGAATAAACGGTTCATGGGCTTTTACATATTCCGTGCTCGATGAAATTTGTTTGCTTTCTTTTGAGCTTTCATCGTTTACAAGTAATTTGTTCAATGCTTCCTCAAATGTGCATGTCGATCCTATAGCTTGTTTGGCATTAGATTCATCAAAACCCATTTTTACGAGAGTTTGAATAATTTTACTTTCATCTTCCTTTACAATGTTATCATCGCTTCGGTACATTTTAAAATAGTATGATTCTTAAAATGAAATTAGATTCCTAAGAGTTTCCTTTCATCTTGAGAATTTTTAATTTCATTTTAGTTTGATTTCAATGTTTCAATTACTCACATTTTTTTGAAACTACATTCAATACCTTGGTTGATGGTCAAAGTTATTTTTGAAAAATACATAGTCTGGTAGCAATTATTCTAGTGTAAGAGTCTCTTTCGGCTTTTTTATTTCGTATTCAGAATAAAAAGTTCTTTAGTTTCACCATGTCTCACACTAGATTGATCTTACAAATTGAAAAAGAGCCATACTAACATGGAAACATATAACAGCACTGCAAAGAATGAATTGAAGAGTTTTGAACTTACACAAGATGAGGTAGAATCATCAAATAAATCACCCAAGAATCACATGCAAATCACAAGCAATGTAGATGAAAATATAAATGAAAAAAAATCATGTACTATCTTTGGCAGAAATAATCTTCAACCTTCTTCAGATTGTGCCACTTTTACTGATGAGCAAATAAAAGACTCTTCAACAGATGTGTTAAGAATTGATTCTACTTCAATGAAAAACGACGTTACCAATGAAGATATTTTTCATTTGTCAAATCACGCTTTTGATGGAACAGATGAGATTCAGGAAATTCCATGTTTAGAGGAAAACTACGATGACTTCAAAGCCTCCAATAATTTTGTACCAAAAATACCCAGTGTTGAGCTTCCAACACTAGAGGAATTAGTAAGTTTGTATATACATAACGTTTGTTTTTGGCTTAGTGTAACTACATAGCTTCAAAGAAAAGATGAATCTAAAGGTATCTTTTCAATTATTCAGGACTCCAAACTTCCTTTTCCTGTCTCAAGGTACGAAATAAAATCTTCTTCTAAAATCTTAAACAATTATTCTATTTTCAAAATATGAAGTTTTGCAACGCTGTTCTCACTCTGCAATATTTGGAAAAAAATGGATAGCTGGAGGAATGGAATTGATCTTACTGTTTTGACGAAACACCTGATACCACCAAATGCAGTAAGTTGTGAAGATGACATAGCGTGGAATTTTGATTCTTTACTGCAAGAGATAAAACACAAAATAAAGGAAGAAAGTTCCACAACTTCATGAATTCGCGAACTTAATGGGAGGTGAATTTTAGCAAAACACTTTCTTGTCTAATTTATCAATAAATAGTCAGAATAATGCAAAACAGGCTAGATTTACGGGTATATAAGATTCAATTTTTAGTTATTAACTTTCATTACATCATGATTATTCTTGTAGTGCACGCGTAAATTTTGTTCGATGAAAAATGTAATGGAGTATAATATTGAATCAAACTGATCACCAGTCAAACTTTATCCCTGTTGAACATGGTGCATTAATCAAATGATTTTTCCGGATGATTGGGTCCATTTCCTTGCATAATTTACGATCCAAAATTATTAAAACTTCATCTTCGATAGGAGGGGTGTCGGTAGATTGATTTTTGATTGGCTCAATTGCAGTTTCTGATACTGAAGAAGGCTTTTGCATCGAGATTGTAAGACGAAACTCCAAGTCTGGATTGGTAGAATTCTGAATGAGAGTTGCAAGATGCTGTAAATTAAAAACATCAACGGAATCAAACGAGCGTAAAGGAAAACAACTTAGCTGATGATAGCCTACATTCACTGAACTGGCTAAGACAGCGCTAAGCATAACAATTTGTCTTCCTTCTTCTGCTAATGGCCCACCATATTGAGTCATGCTCATTTTTTTTGCCTTTAACCATGGTTTCGTCAATTGAGTAAAGACACAACCCCCACAAATTAAATACATTGGTGGATCAAGAACATCGTAACCATCAATTCGTGGGCAAATCCACCTTTGTGGTGAAGGTAAAACAGACTTTGTATGAAGTGAACCTTTTCTGATGTATGAGATCTCAATTGGTGTTGTAGGGAGTACACTGGTAACAATCGCTTTATAAGATATTCTCTCCTCTTCTCTGCCTGGTAACTGCACGGTTCCATCTTCTCCTATGAGAACCCCCTTAACTGATAATAAAACATCGTCAGGAGCAATACACAAATTACTTGTTTTTTCATCTAAACATGCACCTAAGGGATCTGCAGAAAGTACACGTACACCTCCCTCTCGATGCTCCATGCCAAGGTACTTTCGAAGCGTCGGATTCTCCAATTTTTGAAGTTGTCCTAGGCCCAATGATGCAACTCCACAAAATCCGTGGGGATTTGTTGGTGCTTTTGCACCGGCATTGCAGTATCCATTATTTTCCTTCGTAGACTTCAAGAAAAGATGCAGCACAGTTGATGGAATAATATATCCAATATTGGACGCATTCTTAAGGTGCGCGCTTGCTACTCCAACAACTCTACCTTTCTCATCGAACACTGGTCCTCCGCTGTTTCCAGGATTAATTGCAGCTATTTTTCGATGAAATAATGATTAAGCTATTCTCTCTTTTCATTGCTCGCAATGTTTTCAATTTCTTAAATTGTCACTTACCGTCAATTTGAACTCTTAATAAACTGTTCGCAGTCGTTGTGATACGTGAAACGACTCCTCTTGTGACACTCACTTGATCACCGCCTGTAGGAAAACCTACAGCGGTCACATTATCATCTAGATGGGGCAAGTTTTCAAAGCCTTCGTCTACTAGTGTCAAATGTTTCTTGTCTTTGAAAAAACCATCATCTTCCGCCTTCAGAATAGCAAGATCTAGAGGCAGCGCAATACTTTCTATTGTGCACTCGAATTTCTTGGGAGGTCCTCCTGATTGAGCTCTACATAAGATTGACTGACCCCTATGCACAACATGAGCATTTGTTACAATACGGTTGTTATTTATTATAAATCCCGTGCCAGTACAAGATGTCTCGGATGACATTTTCCAAGGGTCCGTCTGCATGCAGCGTAATCATTGGTTGCATTTATACAGAGAAAAGTTTGAATTCAAAATTTCATTTTTATTGGGAAATATAACGGGAAATAAATAAATCCACTTACATGAGAAGGATGCACTTTTTTCACAAATAACTTCACAACGGAAGAGATCTGTACTCTACTTTTCACCTGCTGAGCAACCACTCCAGATATTTTTTTAATTTTTTTACGATCATTACGCATTGAGGGTGCTTTCGTTCGTTTCAGAGGTGGCATGCCTTGTTCTGTTATTGGGTCAGGATCCGATAGCTCATTTGAAAAATCCTCAAGGCTTTCACTAATTTCTGACGGGTTTTGGTTTACTTCAGTATCAGTTTCGTCCATGCTGATCTCCTATTGGTTTAGGTTCACAGTATACCTTTCTAAATTCAAGTTGCCTGCTTTGTATTCCTTGCAACTCTTCCACCGATGCAACTCAAATTTATATTCTAGATACTATTTGTGCCGTATATGATGATGGACCAAGGTGAAATTAAATTTTGCTCCACTCACATTCCCCCCAATCTAAATGAATGCAGTACCAAAGATCAAACCTACTTGCACCATACTGTTAAATTACCCGGAAACAAGAAAACACACTACTAACACCACCTACAAGATTTAAATTATGTACGACTACAGTTTGATTTCACAGCATCATCGCTCACGTAGCATCCTACGATTGCATATCCAGAATTATTCAATCTTGAAATTTAATCTGCGAATTTTATTCCTTATAGTTTTAGCATGCAATAGGATTGAGACTTAGACAGCATACCTGTAGGGGCATGTAATATATATCAAAGTACATAGAAGGCATCACAATTCAAGATGGTCATGTCAACGAGGCATCTACGTAAGCAACTCTAAAAACAGTCTTACATTCTTACTCCGTGCCACAAAACTGTAATAAGGTGATGTGTGTGTGTGTGTGTGTCTGTGTTGTTTATAGAGGAACATGGCTTTGTACCTATGACAGTGCCCATGAACTAATCTTTCAGGTCATCAGCTCACGGTCTCCTCCATGTAATCGTCCATACTCTTATCGTCAGTCTGACCTACTCAATATTTTGTTACATACTTAGACAAAGATTACAAAAAGTCAAAGACTATAGGCGCGACCAGTAGTAGTAAAAAAATCGAATGTAGTCATCCTCATACTATAATTAGGATCCCTGTTTCTATTTCTTCGAAACGAAACAAAAAACTGCATAAGTATTTTGTTGAGTCATTTTAATTCCGACCATGCAGAGTGAGCTGAGAGGTAACGAATTAACGTCATCATCGTCATTTTTCACATACCTACTACAAAAAATATAATTTTCTGAACAAGTTGCACTTGCACTAATTTTTGAAGTCTCAGATTAGATCCTTTATTTTGAGTTTTTTGTCCAGCGATGAGTAGATTAAAAGCTTCTTGATGACTCAAAATTCTTTTCCTCAGATTGACACAAATCTACGATGTAGAAGGAAATTTTGTTTTTATTTTTATATTTGTTTTTAAAAGCAGAATTAACTTAATTTTACCATGAATAAATAAATCCATAAACATCCATTTCAACTATTTCAAAGCACTCGTCAAGGGATTCTTCGTTGTCTGGACTTGCAAGCGGTGGATTACCATAAGTATCACATGCTCCACTTGAGCCCTTAGAGAAGTAATCTTCAATACATAATCCAAAAGAGCCGGATATTCCGCCTCCTCCCATTGCTATTCTTGAACTGTTCACGCAAATTAATTGATTGTAAGAATTCATACCAGTCCACTTATATACGTTTAAACGTTCTCGTTCCATTAAATCATCCTCCAAGGCACTTTCTACACCTTCGTATGAATAGTCGTGACTTTTTTCATCGTTATCGTTGTTATCACGAGAATTCCTTTTTGTAGAGAGCTCTTGGATCCGAAATAAAAAGCTTTGTCCACCGCCATAAAATGTACGTCCGTCTAATCCCTTTTGTCGTTCCCATGGACATTCCGTATATCCGCCTAAAAGCATATTTTTGTCTGTCCTAATGACTAATAAAGTAGTTTTTTCTCCATGTAGCTTTGAAAGAAAGGTTGCAAAAGAATCCCCATCTCTGGATAAGGAAAACAATCGTTTCCAAGTCCTTGTTTGATACATCAATGGAACTGCTTCATCATTTAAGCGATTCATTTGGTTCAATGTTAGTATATGAGGACATGATTTTAGTTCAGAGATACTTTCTGGGTAAAGTTTGACTTCAATTTGTTTACTAACTTCACTAGAAACAGAACTAGCAGAATCATCATCCTGCTTCATTGCAAATAAATTTTGAAGACCTGATTTTATTGTGTCTATTGAAAGAATAGACATGAAGCTATCTATTCTTGGTAGGGTTGGTAGAGAAGAAAAGGAATTCTTCTGGACTGAAGCTAATTTATTTAACGGTATTTCATTCGTGTCCAACATGATATCGAGCGGTGAAAAAAGAGCCATTCCGAAAGCACCAAGTCTCAGATAAGAATCTGATCTTAATTTCTTCGATAATGGCGTCTTAGCCTGTTCTGAGTGTTTTCTTGCTTCATCCAGGAGGACCAAGCACGTACTAATGCGCTTCTTTTTGCGCTCAATAAGAAAATCTGAAATCAGATTATTCAAATTCATAAAGGGTTCAATAACGTTCTTTATGAGCCCTTCGAAGGGTGTTTGCAATTCATCTTTACCATTTTTTATTCTTGGGGAGGTTTTTCTTCTTTTGTATATTCTTTCTTTTTTCTCGTATTGAAATCGCTTCGTGAAAGAAGTTGACGGATTTGTCCGAGAACTAGAAAAAATTTGCCGTCTCTCTTTTCGTCCCTTCATGTTGTTCTTTGCATACTGCGATATGGCATTTTTCATTTTCCGAGATTCTTTCTGATCTGATCGAACCAGTATTTGATTGCGATGCACTACTCGATCCATGTAACATATTCTCCCATTGTGGTGTCGGATTCGGAAATGTTCATTGTAGCTTGATCCTTTTGAAGTCTGCACATGGTTGTAAGATCCCATGGAATTCGAGCGTTTCGAATATTTGAAATCGTTAAATGTGAAGTCATTCACGATGATAGAGTTGGGGCTCCTGGTTCCCATGTTCGGGGACCTGTTCAAGGTTCTCCTCTCTACTTTTGTCATCGAAATATTTTGAAATGCCAAACCAAAAGTTGCAGGACATGGACATGGAATAAATTCTTTTTCCCATCATCGCTTTTTGAACATAGCACTTATAAAAAGATATTGTGACTTACGTCGTCACTTAGGAATTCTACGTGTTTCATAATGAAAAAGTGTTTTTGTTCATTGAAGAAGGTTAAAACGTACTAAATGTCAGGATATATTTAGGTCTAAATCAAAAGAAAAAGGTAGCCAGATCGACCTACCCACATTAAATATATAGGAAAAATAGTATATGTACCAATGAAATCGATATTTACTTACATGTAAACTATTTATTAACAGCAGATGGGTCTTTCCCTCAGGAATATATGGATGCAAATACCAGATAGACAAAACAGGAAAAATATAGTCAGCAGGCTGATTTATTTGGTGCGTGTAGCGCTTGTTTCCAAATTGCGCACAAACCTTCATGTAAAACGTAGTCATGTTCATACTTAACAGTCATAAATTAAAATCTATAAACGAAAGCATTCAGCAGGGAGAAAACAAGGATAATTTCAAAAAAATCATTTGATGATAAATGCATTAGTTCAATATTCATGTCAAACAACTCTTAGATCAAGGTAACTCCATATCTCACGTATCTCATTGCATAAATGTAAAGCCAAACAGAGGAGAAATATTTCGTTTCGGTTTCAAACTTTAATTTCTCATGTGTCTAAACTAGAGTTAATGGTATTTGTTGACAGTAGGTTGGTGTTAGATTGCTGTATACTAAAATAGAATGAATTCCTCGATATGAAAACCTTTCTTATATTTGTTAATTCTGACCATGGTATATGTATACTTTGTGCGTTGAGGGGTTGACATGTAGTAGTATTTCAAGGATGTCTTTTTCATTGAGCAAAGCATGATAATAAAATATGAGACTAATTTGGAATACATGTGATCTCCTCGATGTATTTAAACGAGGTTTTTAGGTAAAAGGGGCTTTAACTTGTACTTTTTGTTCGGGGCCTACGTGGAAATAATAAAAGTATTGAGACAATGAAAATTTATTAGTAAAAGGTATGTGACTTTTACATAATTTAAAATGAAGGGAAGGAAAACTATCGTAGCCGTAGAAAAAAATTGTAAACACTCTCACTTCAGATAGAATTTACTAGCAGCCTTTGTGCTTAAACACGCTTGTCAAATCCTCCGAGGAAATCTCATCATTTAAACCAAAGTAAGTGATAATAGACGACGAAGGACTATGCTTCGGAACGATGACTAAAACATAGACATGATCCTACGAATGTGATGAGCTGATCGTTGAATCTGAATCGCCGCCTGATTTTTGGCCATGGGATGAAATCTTGGATTCAGTTTCAGTATTCATTCTACGTGCGATAACGTTACTCATTTTGGGTGGACGAAACATTGCTCGTTCCATTGCCCGATGAAAAGTGTTTCGAGTCGGAGATCAAAATGCATTGTTCATACACACACAAATCTAACACTATTGATAAACTTTTTCTTTTTTAGATGAAACATATCGCTGCTTACTTAATGCTCGTTCTCGGTGGAAACGCCACCCCATCTGCCGATGATGTCACCAAGGCTCTTGAGAGTGTTGGAGTTGAAGGTACGAAACCATGAACGAAAGGAAGGACCTCTGTTTGTAACTTTATTTGAATAGGAAACTCACTCAATTTGAATATGTTTGTTGAATATAGCTGACGCTGAAGCACTTAACAAACTTATTGGAGACTTGGAAGGAAAGAGTTTGGACGAAGTTATGGCCGAGGGAAAAGAACAGCTTGCTAAGTTCGGTGGTGGAGGAGGAGGCGGCGGTGGAGCCGCTGCTGGGGGCGGAGCTGCTGAAGAAGAAGCGGTGGAGGAAGAAAAGCCCGAAGAAGAAGAAATGGACTTGGGTGGAGGAATGGATATGTTCGGAGGAGGAGATGACGGTGGTGATGACTACTAAATTAAAGAAAACAAATCAATACGCTATCTATTGTGGAATCGATACACTCACAAAATGTATGAAATTATGATACCAATTCTGTAATGGTGTAATTGTAATATAGATTTTAATCTCGGACACCTTAATTGCGTATGCCCGATTTGAACCTCCAGTATTTTCCTGTTTGTCCCTTTGTTATTTCATTGAATAGATATATAACATATTGAGTATTTAATTTCAATAATAAAGAATGTTGGTTGATTGGTTAGTCATGATTGATGATCAATAATGGCAATAACACCACAACGAGAAAAAAGGAGCACTAATTTTGTGTCCGCGATTTTTTTTGAAGTAAATCTTTTCCTTTTCATCAAACCTACGTTGTTTTCACACGTGTTTTTGATATTTAATTATTTTTGCGATTACAACTAAAAATTCTCGTCGTAACCAAATCAACCAAATGAAGCTCCAATCGTCAATTGTTGCATTCATCTTTGTGATACAATTCCAAAAGTTCTTAATTCGGGCGTTTTCAATCGTGCCATCGTCGTTAGCTCTTCCAGTTACGTTAAGTTCATCGCGATCATCACTGCATTCAATTCCTAGTCCATTTGTTTCGAATCAAAATTCCATTTATGAAACCTCCGCTGAATTACTAAACATTCTCGTTGAGCAGTGGAAAAGTGTAGATGATGAAGCAAGAAACATAGACGACTCAATTAGAATTGATAATCTAATTCAAGCACTCGTTGAAAGTAAGGTGAGAATCCTCCTGTCGATAAAATTCGATTCTGTGCAATAACGATTTTTTTCTTGTCTCACATATCTTCCATCTGAAATACATAATGAATAGACCGAATTCGACCCGAATGAGTGCTTGTTTGGGAATTTTTTCATGACCATTTATATTTCAGGAACGACGCCTCTTTGGGAGAAACTGTCTCGAATACCTCCGTCTTTCTTGAAAAGTAAAAGACCTAAAAACGTAAAAGGACAAAAGTACTACTTTGATTATGAGTCTTCATCATCTTCACTTTCAAAAACAGATCAAGGTAGAGTGATTAATTATGCCGAAGTTTTTGGAAAAGGTAAGCAAGTAGATATTGTAAATTTTCATTCCATCCATATTAGTATCCCAATCTTTGTAATCTTAAAATTGTACATCAAATAAATCATAGCTATACATTTGCGTGCTTATGGAAAATGTACAAAGAAGGCATCTATAAATGAGATAAATCCAGTTCCAAATACCAAAGAAACACCATCTAATCCAAGAAACGCTTTTGTAGCTTTTATAGAGAACCAATTTGGCAAACAGATTCGGCAAGAAAAAAGTGACATGTTGAAGTGCCCCGTCGACTTTATAGCAAGTGTTGAGAAAGGTACAATTGTTTTGTTTAATAACGAAATTGATATTCAGATACAAGGAACTGGGACCGTAAGAGTCCTATATGCTGATCCTAATTTGCGTGTTTTTGTAAATGTGGATGATAACACCGATCCTCGATGGGAAAAAGATGGATTGTGCGTTGTTCAAGTTAGAGCAAATATTGTGGATTCTGAATGGACATTGTAATTTCAGTGGTTTCGTGTTCAATAAGCATCTATGTCATTTTCCGACTTTTAAATATGTTTTTCCAGCAATATATTGTAGAATGGTGTTCAATTGATCAATAAATCAAAGCACCACGATGAAATGAATTTATTGATGCACTACAACTGGCAGTCAAAGCTGCAGAATTATTTACTATACTCAATCATTATAGCTTGCATATCTTGATGCCCTTTCAAAACATAAACGACTAGTCTGAATTGCCATTAACCAGTATTTTTATTGTGGGTATAAGTAGAGTGAGGAAACGTAACCTGATGATCCTTGAGATCTGGACAAAGATTAAACTGTCATACAATAAATGTTCAATTCTGTAAAATGTGGGTTTATTTTATAGTTTGCTTAATCTTGACGTAAAAGTAGTAGATACGGTACCATGCCTGCAGTTTCATAAGTTTATTACTGTCTAAATAGCATAGCACTGTGACCGAAAGCATACATTGTATACCCTTTAATATTGTCCTACATACGAGATATAATGTTTCTACGTATAGCAGATCATTTCTGGTTAACATCAATTTTACACAAGATTCATACACAAAATTGCGTATATCAAGTTTTATGGTACATATGACTAAACCCGTGTATCTCTAGCCTAAGTCAAGCTATGTATCCGTTAATTTGAACAATGAAGATATACAAATTCAAAAAGAGATGTAGCCAAATCAGCTTTGTAAATAAATATTTTTGAAAATATGTACCGACCTTAAACAATATTTTTTTGGTAATATGTGTCCTGAGTATATTTAATCCACTTCATTACGCTCTACCTATATTAATGTAAGTTTACATAAAAGTATAGCGCTTTCATATAAATTAAATCTCGATATTTGATTTATATTCATGAAAAATTATATAAAACGGGTTTGTCTAAAATACCTTTATAAATATAAAGTGATTAAGCTGTAATTCTATTCATGAAAGAAAGTTTTCTCTGGAACCATTGACAGTCTTAAAGCACTTCATTGTACTCACATGGTCACACTGTATTATTCAGATGATACACATGAACGGAACTCAATTTGAATTCGTACGTGAAGTAAAGGTAAGTTATTTTTTAACGTACGTAAGTTTATGAAACTTTATTTTTAAATAAAAAGGTAACGACTAGTAGTCACAAATCATGATTTGAATTAAATCTTCTGGCGCCAATTATTATTTGAATCACAATAATCATGAAACTTGATCGCAATCCACCACAATCGCAACAAGAGCCCCGTTACAAAATGCAAACAAGAAACTCAACTTTTCCGATCTCTCGGAGAGTTTTTTCTCCAGAGTCATCAGTCCATTATCGTGGACAAAGCCGTGATATTCAAGGTGAGTTTCCTTAATTCTCTATAAATGCATGTACGTGAATGAATTCTTTCTCATGCTTTGACCTTCTCTTAATACAGATGTTAGAATGATGCATGATAATGATCAAGTATTGGATGAGAAAGAGATTGGAAACTTGTCTGGAATCACAACGAAATACCAAAGATGGACCCCCAACGAGGTAAGCAGCTATCATGTAATCAGATTAAAGTAATTACCGTCCTAATTAATCTTTACTTCCTTGAAAATATATTTACCAACCATTTCACAACTTTTTAACCACTTTGTACTTCTTAGGATGAAAAATTGAAAAAATCTCTTCAAACGTACATCACAAGTCGAGTGAAACATGAAAGAGATCAAGGATCGAAAAGTAAAGATGAAGACGGATCCTTGAAAGTTATCAAACGAGAAAAAAACTGGTTTTTCCATGATCATGAGGTCGATTGGGATGAAGTTGCTTTGATAATGAAGAATGGACGCAAGGGACCTGAATGCCTTCGAAGATACAACAAGCTCATGAACAAAGTCAACTCTTACGATAAATCGGGTGTGGCAATTAAAGGTCCATGGACAGAAGAAGAAGACAAAAAAGTTGTTGAACTAGTTATGGCACATGGAGCAAAGAGATGGAGTCAAATTGCTGCTGAACTTCCAGGTGAGTAACTTGTAATTCTTTGAGATGATCCAGACCTTTTATCCCAATCTTTTGGTTGACCAACTTTTATGTGCATCAATTTTATTTGTTCAATATTTTTTGTAGGGCGGATTGGTAAACAATGCCGTGAACGTTGGCATAATCATCTTAACCCAAGTATTTGTAAAGCTCCATGGACGGAGGAGGAAGATAGGATTATCTTACAATGCCATGGGAACTTGGGAAATAAATGGGCTGAGATTGCAAAACTGCTTCCTGGTCGAACTGATAATGCAATAAAAAATCACTGGAATTCATCTATGCGTCGTAAAGTAGAAAAATACATTTTTTCGAAAAATTTGAATGGCAAGCACACAATAGTGGACGATAAAGGGCGTCTATTGATTGGCAACGATGTGGAAGGTGCATTGATGGCAGTTCGACAACCTCCTGCATCATCCAAAGCATCAAGGGCTAAGCGAGGAGCTAAAGCAATAAAATCGAAATCATCTAAAGCTAGTAAGCACCGAGACATGAGTCCGATGGACGATAGTTCGCACGACAGGAAGGCAAAGAGAGCGAAGAATAACCTATATTTTGATCCGAACCCACATGAATTGACTCAATTAAGACACTTTTTCAATGAGCTGAAAGGAGGCTACATCAATGGATTATATCGTACAGGATTAGAGAGACGGAGAATTGCAGAATCTAACAAGATATTGGAAACACGTTCGGTTGAAGATTTCAACCAACTGAATCTAACCCCTTTTGAACGAGCAAAACTGCCTGAATGTGTCAAGAGAAAGGCTCACTTTTTAAAGCAGTATTGTCGCCCAAATCATATTGCTCCTGAATCAATGAATTCAGTATCAAGTTATCATCGTCAATATCTACCAACGAGAAACCGTTTCTTGAGTCCGGATAGATCATTCCACAGAAGGCATCATGCGAGAAATGGATTCCTCGGATCACCATCTCCAATTTTCCTTCGTTTTAGAGAAGAACGAGACGATACCCGTGGTATTCCATCCTATCCAAGTGGCATAAACTCAGGTCTCCGTAGCTCTCCTTTAACAAGCTCAATTCAATTGAAACCGTCTCCATTCACTTCAAGGAATAAGGATAAGAGACAAAACGGTTTC
>Ga0209092_10002308_pt1 | contig 17602 bp, 10 predicted proteins | sample FraStrMetagenome_FD_187446 | JGI IMG/M metagenome (GOLD analysis project Ga0209092, IMG submission 187446) | Marine eukaryotic phytoplankton communities from Arctic Ocean - Fram Strait ARC3M Metagenome (SPAdes) (version 2) | ecosystem: Environmental > Aquatic > Marine > Oceanic | place: Fram...
GTGAGTCCTCTGTTGTGCTTTAGATGTGTTGGAACTTTTTGTTGTTGTCGTGATTTTGTTTTGATGTGTTTGTTTAATTCACTTTGTTCCTGTTGTTTTTGATCGTCGAAATACACCAAAATACAAATCTCTAAAATTACTTAACAAAAAATTAAAATTACTTAGAAGCAAAATACAAACGTAGAGAAAATACAAAGTATTGCGTATGGGGCGATTGGAGAATACACGTGTATTTTCCTCTCGTACGTAGAAACTCTGCTAAATACCTATTGCATTACGTTTGTTTGTTTGTTCTGATATGTTAATTAGTTTAACGAGCGTTTACCTGTAGTATTACGTAGAGTTAGGTATATAAAAATGGAGAAAAATGTTAGTTACGTCATGTAAGAGTCAGAACGTGTTTTGATTTCGACTTCACTCTTTACATGAATTACCGGACGATACACAGCAAATAAAAACTATTTTGAGAAGCTCTTGTTTGTAGCAGTCCAAACTTGTTTAGCCGCTGACCATGAAGATCTTCTTCTGCTGTTCCATTTCATTATTGTGCATGAATCATATATGTTCTGCATTCAATGGTCAAGTGTACAAAGCTGATAGCCGGTTGATAAAATCAATTGCATTATCGATGAAAATTATGAAGAACGAACATGAAAACAAAAGCTTTATCACTGAAATAAATACAAAGAGTATCGAAAACATCACCAATCGTCGAATGTGGATGAGAAATTCTTCAAACACACTCTTTGGTCTTTTTTTCGTCAGTTTGTCGAGCAATTCCAATGCCATGGATGAGTCTTTACAGGTATCGGAAGAAGAATTACAGGAAACTTATGATAATCCAAATCAACCCAAATCTCCCGAAGAACGAAGTGGACTAGTCGTACTACGAGTCGCAGAAGTAGCTCAATTTCAAGAAAAAATATTGCGATCTATCGCATCCGGGGAATTAGAAGGTGTTATGGTATCTCCTATGCAGTTTGTGTTTGGGACTGATATCTTGTTAAAGAATTCCAACTTGGATGGAAATATGAAACTCATGATTTATCAAGAAATACCAAAAAAACGTAGAGATGAAGCAATTCAAAATGCCATATTTTGTATGAATCAATTACAAAGCATATCGAGATATGCAGGAGCAATTCAAAGAGATTTCAAAACGGAAGAGATGATTGAGCTGGCAGATATGTACCGTGATCTTCGTGTTAATTTGAATCAATTATATGAGTATTTACCGGATAAGGAAAAGGATAAATATTATGGATACTTTGTCGCAGTTACAGAGTACGAAAAGAAAATTGCAGAGGGAACTTATAATCCAGATTTGGATGGTATATTACAGTTTGATAATTCCACACCCAAACGAGGATATCAAACGGTTTTTTAATGCATTTTATTAAGCTATAATTGGACCGTCGATTGAAAGCGAATCATAACTTCTTGCAATAAACTTTGCATACTGTGTTTTTATGAAAAATATTTTCATTTTGTCACTTTTCAATTGCAAAAAAATCTGCAAGCATAATTCATAGATTTTGTGTACATTCGTGCTAATATTTAAAAAATATCCATAAATCAAAATTATCGACATTAATTAGTCGTTATCTGCTGTAACAAGTAGGCAAACGTGTGCACGATAACACTTAAGAAAGCTGAAATTAAGTAAAATGACTCTTATATTCATATACATTTCATTGTCTCCAGCAATGCAACATAAAAAAACGATAAGAAACACACCCATTAATCATACACTGATGAAAACATTCTATCATTGATTTAAAATCTTTTATAGCATGAATAAATCCTCTCCGAAATTTGGATTTTCCAAACAAAGAAGCATCGCAATAGTTTGTATAGCATGCTCCAGTGTAGCCTATCAAATTCTCTCTAACGGAGAACCTATGCGCCATATTCTTCCCAACCTCCTTTTTTTGGTTCCATATCTATGTCGTCTAGCTCCTTATTGCTGGAAAGATCCAGATCATTTTCTACCTCCACGTAACTCACACAAGGAACTTCGTGAAATATCCGCAAACGAATTCAGTTATGAAAAATTGCAAGAAATTACTGAAAACTTTTATTATCCTGCCGTGATTCGAGGATTATTTCAAAATAGTACAGCAGTGAAGGAATGGGGAAAGATTGGATATTTATCGAAGGTTTTGGGAAGATATAAAATATCTACCAATTTTTGCGATGCCTATGTGAATGATGATGTCATTATGGAACGATTTGAAGATGCTGTGGATAATGAAATGTTAGTGAATGAGAATTCCAAATATTGTCTATTTTTTCCATTATTTTCCAGAGAAGAGAATCAAACCACGATATCGGAATTCAAATCCGACGTGACGAAATTAGCACGTAAGGATTTAAATCTAGATCTTATTCGACCTGGATTTGCATCTAGCAATCATACCAACCTTCATGGATGTCAAATGGTAATCGGTAGAGGGATGGCCAATGCTACGCCTAAGAAATTTACTGGATTAGGATGGCATGCTGAACCAGGAACTAATTGGTTTGCTCAGGTGGTTGGACGGAAACGATGGCATTTAATGGATCCGAAAGATTCTAATCTCATGATGCCATTTTTAGAAACTACGACAGTGTTTCGAACAAGTGATATGCAAAAAATGAATGAATTGCATGATCGTTTGCCATTATATACAGTTGATTTGGAACCTGGTGATTTATTATACAATGCTGATTGGTGGTGGCATAGGACAAGCGCTTATCCTGGTCTTTCTATTAGCGTCCCCATGAGGGAAGTGTTTCCAGAACGAACCTTTCGAAACAACCCCCTGTATACCATGAGCATTGGACGATTTTATTTATTCAAGTGGGGTGTTAATTAATAAGTAATTTGTCATACTAATGATGAATATACTGCAAAATCTCTTTATTGGATATGGATGCTTCGTCACCAATATATAAAATAATGCTTAATTTGTTATTCAAAGCGAGTTGTTGTCTTTCTTCAAATTCATGTTGTAAAGCACAAGCACACTACACGTGATTCATTATTACTTTACTTCACAGTGTCAAGTTATTAAGGCTGTCCAATCCTCCAAATGATTGAGGCACTGTGCCACTTATCATGTTGTCATGCAATTGCAAAATCCTCAAACATGCCAATAGCCAATTTTCCTACCACAGGAGGTATTGCGCTTGTTATGGTATTGTCTCTAAAATTAATTGAATAGAGCAAAATAATTGGTTGTACAGAGATACAATAGCGAGAATTCTTTTTTTTAGCAGAATCGTTTCAATGAATTGATTAGCTCCAAAATCAAAAATTCTCAAAAGACGCAATGCCCATATACTTGACGGTATAGTTCCAATCGACTTGTTATCATATAATTTAATGCTTTGAAGATTTCCGTGTGTGTGTATTTCGGAGTTCATTTCTCCAAGAATAGTTCCTGTAATTCTTTTTGTATACAGATATAGCCATTCAATTGCGACTAACGAACTAATCTCAGTAGGTAAACCCTCGTTTATTTTGTATTTATCAGAAACATGATCGTTCTCATTTGGAAGCTCCCCCCTTAGATTATTTTGGAATAATTCTAGTTTTATTATCCAATCATTCTTAAATGATCCACCTACAACACCAATCCAATCACACTTATGATTTTCTAATCCATAACCTTCGATATTTAACCAGTCTTCAAGCTGTAGAATACTATCATACACACATACCTTTGACTAAATCTTGACTGCTATACTTCATATTCATCATGTCTTGCTCTATCAGCCATCCCATAGCTTTCTGTTATGGTGAATCGTTTATAAATAATGCATCAGCGGTAACGACAAACATCTTTTAATAGGTAAAACTGCAGGAAAGCTAAATACTTCACTTTATTTCAGAAAAAATCCTTCTATAATACAGACAATAACCACAAGAACTGAAATTATAACTTTAGGATTAATAAAGAATGGAAATACATCATTGCATACTTGGAACCCACATACTTTCAAGAAGTATCGCCTCTCTGATACTTTCACTGATGATTATGTCATCCTTTCCATCAACTGGTATATTGATATTGACTGATATAGTGCTATTAGCATCAAGTGAGTCGTTTCGAGTCATTGACGCAACTGGGAAATTACTTTCACTTCTTTCGTGATATATCAAAGTTATCTCTTTCTAGCATACTCTTTATGGCTATTGAAATGAAAAGCTAAATCATATCAAGGTGAACAAAGTTTGGCGCAAAAAGATCGCTTGCATAATTAATAGTTTGATGGTCTATGCACGAACAACTCGTTTAATGAGTTTGTATTTCATTTTTAATCTACAGATCAAATGCGAATGTGACTTAAAATAAATGGATTTACTCCAATATTGAAAAACATGTGGAAAAATACATTCGACTGTTGCTAAAAAATGCGGCTAATTGATGATGATATAGTGCAAGTGCATATTCAGGTCTTTCTATAAACGGCCCAATTACTTGCAGATCATGAGCATTGGACGATTGACTATATTCAAGGGGGTTATTCATTAATAATTAAGTGTGCTAATGATGATGAATAAAATACGAAGTCTATTTATTGGTTATGGATGCTGCGTCACTCATATCATGAAGAATCGATTTCATGATATGCTAATGTATACATATTTAGATTAATTTTTTCGTTTCAGTTGTTTGAGAAAGTCAGGGACATCTGGCGAATCCTTATTGCTCTTTTTAGAAACTTCTTTGGGTGGAGGGTTTTTCATTTTACTGACTCGTTGTGATTGTTGCTGTTGTTTCTTTGGAGTCTTATCTAAAAGACCTGTATTAACAACATCATTCAAACTTTCCTTGATTTTAGCTTCGGCAATGGATCTAGATTGATCAATGGACTCATAGCTTTCCATGGGTTTGAATCCAGTGGCTAAAACAGTCATAGAAACACTTTCTCCCATGGACTCATCAATCAATGCTCCAAAGATTACGTTGGCGTCGGTTTCCACATTGTCATAAATCATTTTGGCAGCTCGTGAAACTTCAGCTAGACTCATGTTGGGCCCTCCACTCAAATTAAAAACCACACCCGTGGCATGATCAATGGTAGTATCTAACAATGGAGAAGAAATAGCTGCTAGAGCAGCATCTTCAGCACGTGTCTTGCCATTTCCAATACCAATGCCCATTAAGGCAGTACCTGCATTCTGCATCACTGTTCGGACATCAGCAAAATCCACATTGACCATACCTGGCTTGATAATGATATCAGCAATACCAACTACCCCCTGTCTAAGAATATCATCTGCTACTGCAAAGGCACGTTCAATTGGAGTATCTTCCGGAATGATTTCCAACAATTTATTATTACTGACTACAATGACCGTATCTACATTTTCTTTGAGTCGATCAATCGCATTCAATGCCTGCTTCATTCGTCTCCTTCCTTCAAAATCAAAAGGTTTTGTCACAATCCCAATCGTCAAAGCTCCGACATCTTTTGCCACTTCTGCCACTACTGGAGCAGCACCACTGCCAGTTCCTCCACCCATTCCACTTGTTACAAACACTAAATCACTCCCTGATAACATGGCCGCAATTTCTTTCTTACTTTCTGTAGCCGCATTTTCACCCACTTGAGGATTTCCACCAGCACCCAATCCTCTCGTAACTGTATTACCAATATTGAGAACTTTCGCTCCTCGGGCCTTGCTTCGCCCCAGGGCCTGAGCATCTGTATTCACGGCCCAAAATTCCACTCCAGCACCGACTCGTGTATCCATCATTCGATCCACGGCATTGGAGCCTCCTCCACCGACTCCTACGACTTTGATAATGCATGGAGATAATCCACCATCTGGCATGACAGCTCCTCCGACAGAAGATACTGGTAAGGCTGTAGAAGAAGAGCTTTGAGTGTTTTTCCTATGACGGACTCCCGCAAACTTAATTCCCGGAGGTGGCGACCAATTTGTTTCCTGAATAGATTGATCTAGCGGAGAATTGTAATTATTTTTATTTGGTCGATGATGATGATTATGGTGATTGTGGAATGCATGAAGATCCATCTTGTATCTGGGATGCAATTGCAATTGCAATTGCAATTGTTGTATATGATTAGGAGTTGAACAGGTATTGGATAAAAAGCCACTTGTACCAGTAATCAAGTAGAACAAATGCAGCACTACTCTACGTTTGCTTCGTTGTGGATTCATCTTGCTGTTTTTGTTTATGGGTATCATCTTGACAATCCAATTATTATATATGTTTTTGATATATATTTTTGGTGGAAGAGAGAGAAATAAATAGTTTGTTAGCTCTCAAATAAATATGAATATTGATTTTTTGAATCAAAAGAAACCTTCATCAATTTATTGGTGTATCCAACTTCTTACACTCAAATCAGTAATGTTTCTTCTTACGTAGAAACCTGTGTAGGACAGTCCTTCATTCATGATATTGGATCTTATTGTGATAGATCCACAATTACCTATATGCGTATCCAAGATCTTTTTCGTGACACTCCTACTCCATCCACATGGTTTGACATTTTCATACTATTGAATGCACATGCACAATTTTGGTCCACGTACTTTGATGTAGAAATCATACTACATATATAAGCACACCTGCAATAATTACATGTTGTCATCTTTGTTGATCATGAATCTTTCCATTCTAATATTTTTTATCATCAGTTTATGAACCTTGAACAATGGAGCACCACTTTGGCAAAACATGTCTTCTGACAGCAACATAGAAGATTGATTTTGGCGCCCCCGAATGCTCAGGGGGGAGCAGGTTCAAAACGGAATAAATTCCCATACACACTCAATCATACATTGTTCAATTGCAATTTCGGCGATAGAATTTCCGCTCACTATTTCGCATACATCTTCCTCATATCTAATTGCTTTGTTACATTTTTCTTTGATTTGTTAGAATTTATCTGGTCTTTCTGTGGATATAATGAAGACCAGTCATTTCGTTTCATACGCATCTCCATAATTGAAGATCCATGGTTATATCCATTATGTTGCACGAATGCTTATCGTTTTGAAGTACATGAATTTCAAATTTATTATGTTTTTACATGTAGTCAGAAAGAATTGTTCGGAGCACAAATCAAAACTTACTTTGTGGAGCAGATTCTACGATGAAAACAAATGAAAGACCAAGTTTTGGAACAAGATGACATTCCATGTTGGTGCCACATTCCAGCTGGGTAAATAGATTTATATTTAATCCTTTCATGAAGATTCTTGTCGAGGCTACTTTAGGACAAAAATATCTTCCTTCTTTGGTTTGTTCGAGTATAAAATCTAAGGAACAGTTGCGAGTTTTTTTCTGAAATTTCAGCAATCGGGACCATCGTTTTTATCTTCAACAACAGCAAAATCTAATTTGAACGTGATACAGAAAGTCAGATTGAAAAAGAGGTGACGGCAAAAATTGCATTTCTTAACATTCTATATCCATTATCTAAACATGAAACATAGCCTGGTCAAATTCGAACCCAATCAAATCACTATCAAAGGCTCAAAACATACTTTTATATCTTTCATAGATAAGGTATTTTTTACCTTAGCTGACTTGATTACTTTGCATACATGATAACTTCCTAAAAAACGATCATGATAATGTGGACCATCTACATTCTATTTCAGCCATTACTAATGCATACATTTTAGAGTGATATAATTACCATAAAAATTTGCAGCACAATCAGCAGCGAAATAAATCCAAACCATCACTAAATAGTTTCCGTGTAATCGTGATGATTACAAACCACACAAGGGAAGTCGAGATCCAAGTATACACGATCAATGCAAAGTAATAACGTAAGAATCTGACCTTAATCAATACGTTCTACTGTCATCTTTGGGAGATTTGCTTTGTGTAAAATCGACTCTGCTCATTCTTTTCTGAAAACATAAGCCACAACAGACATCAAGGTATGATCTGATTTAGAAATATGTTCAGATTTTTCCTTGCATTAAAGGAGTGATGGGTGTCGAGGTATGCTTCGGTCCGAACAAAGAGTGCTCATTCAAGTCATCGCAAAAAATTCTCAATTTTCTTGTTACCGTCATGAATTTTGCCATGGGTAGAATATATAGAGGCATTCGATTTTTGATGTATTGAATTGTTTTGCTGGTAATACTAGCCATGGATGCTTATCTTGAACATGAAGTTGAATGAAAGTAGTTATCATTGGGCAAGAATCTAATTAATTTACTTACTCTATGAGTTGTTAATATGTAAGGGGCAAATGAATATAGCCCTTAAAATGATGTACTGATGATATAAAACAATATCAATTTTTGTATAGTTTCGATCTGGCTCGTTTCAGTCATTTAAAGTGCATTCAATAGAGTTGGCAAATTCTGTAGAGACCGATTATCTTTTGAAAAGTTACTACAGCAGTAATAAATTTGTTTCCTTATCATGGATATTTCGTCATTATTGCAAAAAATTGTACTTCACGTTCCTAGATTAAATTTCCTCAACCAAAATCAAAGCAAACAGTTGCTCTTATATAGAATCTTTTGAGAATGAGTTGAAGCTCATTGAGGTCAAATTTGGTTTCACTTTTTAATTACAGTTTTTGAAGTTCTCTCATGAAGTATTTATATATCAAAATAGAATAATTCCACTACGATGAAAAGATGAGATGAAACAAAATGTAACAATTCCTTTTTCTTTTAAATAACGTAATTTCATTATATCTTTGCTAAGAATCATAAATTCTTTGTTTTTGACATTGTTATGATAAAAATTATAAAGCAGGCATAACACCAAAACCATTCGATTGGAAAAAATTTTCTTGCTTCCACAAGTTTGGATCTTCATCAGGGACAGGATCTTGAATTCTTTCATAAACAGCATAATATTTGGCAGTACCAGCTCTAGCGACCTTTTTTCCTTCTTCTGTTTCATTCTGCATAATCTCTACACACGGATCCTTATAAATATCATCTAGTCCCAGCTTTCGAAACATTGGATGCGCATCGCATTTTTCAACCTGCCAGTTATGCAAATCTTCTACGTCTGTGATACAATATAATTTTCCGCTTCCTGGCTTTAGAAAGTATGCATATTCTGTCAATAAGCGCTCTGTAATAATTCTCCTTTGATGATTCTTCTTTTTAAAATGTGGATCTGGAAAGCAAAAGAACATTTTAGAAATAGAATGCTTTGGAAATATATTGGGCATAAATTTCATAGAGTTTGTTCGAAGCACGGAGCAATTCTCATAATGAGAACTTGTGATACTTTCATTTGTACTTTTCTTTTTACTTTCTTTTCTTAAAGCAGCGATTCGTAAACGAACGTATTCAGTAACCTTTGCTCTAATTTCTAGACCCAAAATCAAACTCTCCGGTAGTTGCTTCGATAAAGCAATCGTTAGTCCACCGAAGCCACATCCAACGTCGAGAACATCTGGTGTACGTGATGCAGTTGTCTTATCTAGACTACCAGACAAGGAAATGTTTGGGTAGTGATCCTTTTGCCAATCCATCAATGAAGGATTGTTTGGATAGTCAAATATATCATTATGAGATAAAGGATTGCAATGTGCCCTCGATCTGTAAAATTTCTTTTGGGGCATTTCGCCCTCGATCGTTATCGGGCCATTAGCAGTGTCCATACTTATCAATCTAAAACAAGAAGAAAAAATATGTTTTTACGTTCATTCTTGACCAGTCAAAATTAATTTTAATTGAAGAAAATGAAGAAAATAAAGAAAATGAAGAAAATAATAAATAATAATCTTCAAATCTATTGTTATATATTGATATATTATTCTATTTACTGACGTGCCTTTAAGTGAAAGTTTCCTTGACATCATTTAGTATCTCATTTTCCCGTCTTCCAAAGATACTTTAGACACAAGAATCGAACAAAAGATGACAGTAACACGAGTAATGATAATTCCTGGAAATGGATGCACATCTATACAGCAAAGCAATTGGTATGGGTGGCTCCATAGAGAATGCGCAACAAGGAATATCCCTTCTATCTGTGAGAACTTTCCAGACCCTTACGAAGCCAAGAGAGAAATCTGGCTACCTTTTATAGACTCTCAATTGAAACAAAATCCAATTGATTCAATGATTTTAGTGGGCCATTCAAGTGGAGCCCAAGCAGCCTTACGATATACTGAAGATCATCCTGTCAAAGCTACAATATTGGTTTCCGCCACGTATTCTGATTTAGGAGATGCCAATGAACGTCTGTCGAACTATTATCCCCATATTGATGGTTCTAACCAATATGATTTTGAAAGTATGCGAAAAAATTGCAAGACCTTTCATCAGTTTCATTCAGATGATGACCCATTTATCCCTGTCCAAGAAGCGATTCGTATCAAGGATGGCCTTCAACTCTCAGAATCTAATTTTCATCTTTTGCCAAGAAGATCACACTTTTTTGAACCTCCCTTTCCTGAACTTTTAGATCTTGTTCTCCAATTGACTTCTGAATAAAAATTAATTTAATTGAATGCGAGTGTCTTCCATTTTTGTCTTTACCGTTCAAAACTGCAATTGTAACATATCTGAATTTGCAATATCGTGTATGTGGATTTCTTTTTTTTCATGTTTGTCATCTCACCTTCATTGTGCACAATCGCAAAGAAACTTTCAGCTTTTTACAACTTGATCTTTTACATCAATACAAATTCTAAAGTGAAATTTGGATCCTTTGAAAAGGTATTAATTTTTCGAGTTAATAATATACTGACAATCTTCAAACCATTTATAGAAGCTGGATTGGTTTCTGTGTAGTATAAGAAGCGGATAAACTTTAGTATAGGGTCCCAAATTTATTTTGTACACTTTTTTCCGTTTTTGAGTACAATATTTGGGACCCTCTTTCTTATGTAAAGATCAATATGATGTTAATGTTTTATGAGCTAAGATTACCATAATCATGGAGTATTTGATAACCTTCAAATTTATAATCGTACCTAATTATGGCTACATTATCTGAAAGACTGTATGCGACGCAAAGGCATGATTTTCAATGAGTACGAAGGACATTTTCTGAAAAAGAGTCATGAATTAATATAATTTGTCACGCCTAGCTGGATTTGATAGTAGGATTCTTTATGAAAGCAGATTTGAAATCGATCTTCTGCTGAATGTAAAACCTTGCGAAGATAGCTAAACAACTTCAATGATAACACATTTGCTAATGAAATGTATGACTCAATTTTCTAATAGGCTTAATTTTCGAGAAGCAACACCATACCTATTCGTATTTTCCTAGAGATGCCTTTATCGAGACTTTACAACATACTTTTTTGGACCTGATACTATCATCTTTTTATTTGTTACTTCCTCATTTCCATCAATTTCGTATTTCAGAGAAATTTCTTGAGTCTTGAATATGTTACTTCATAAAAAACTTACACATGGCACGTTTTGTTTTTTGTGCAACAAACCGCGGGGCCTTGTAAAATTTATATTGTGACACGTGGCCTTACGACTATTCATGAGAATTTGTAGTTTTGTATGAATTCATTGATTACATAAAACCTAAAAAAGAATAGCTTTGATACTATATTTTATTGATGCAGATGGAAATCGCAGTTCGCTCGTATAGGCTGTCCAGTGCACATTATCTATTTCAGTTTGATTGTCAATTTAGAGCAATGATGCTTGATTTACTGGCAGTAAATCTCTTGAATGTGAAAGGACGTCTAATCCAGCATTATGAACAAAATAATTCAGATGGACAAATTCGCTTCCTTATTTAAAACGAGCCATTTTGATCATCTTTGTAAAAATGAAATTGAAACATGATATAGATGTAACTTCGCTTTACATTTGACAAACACCAAGTAGCTATTTTTAATTACTTAATCTATGAGTTGTTTGTTTGACAAACACCAAAGGGTGGAGATTACATATTTTCGGCTGAAGCGGATGTCTTTTCTTCAAAATATAGTCCCTATAGCTTTTGAAAGATTGCTCAATACAAGAATCCAAATAATGTCTGGGTGAGCATCATATCAACCTGGAACGTGTAGAGGTTGAATTGATGCAAGTTATAATAATTGTACCGTATCTAAGTTTTTAATTCCCAATAAATTGTTCGGCATCTCTAATTTCTTGCTATGAAAACTTTCTTTTACTTCTTTATAATCTAATAAATTTCGATCTTTACCATATAATTTGCCTCACTCCAAGTGCAACGGATATCATTAAAATTGTATGAATTGAGACTATTGAAATGAATACACTCTATCTGTCTTTTCGTCTCTAATATTTCATATGATCCAATTATTTAAATCTTTTGTTTAGCCTTTGATACTGCTACATCCAATCTTCGAAAATAGTTTAATAGCATACCTGATTTCCTTTGGAGATCATTTGCATAAGCGTAAGCAAAATTATTCATCTATAGTGCAGTACTCTCTGCCATTCGCAAACAACTGCTGAGAAGGTTTCTCCGACATTTAAAAATATCACGAATGTCTTGAATCTATCTTGTAAAATAAATGACTTCACCACCTTCAAACCAAATAACAAACTCAACAATGGTCAATCTGATATACTACAAGAATAGAGGCTATCAAGTATTATTATTTTTCTATTTATTTTTCCACTATTTAACGATATCTACTGGCATCAAATTCGATCGAAAGGGATTTCAAAGATTGCAGGACGATTTCAAATTACTTCAGTGGAAAAAACGATGATCATTACTAGCTATATCAATGTTACTGTGTAAGCCACCAGTTGGATTTTCAACATTTTATATTGCGAGGCGTGTAATCAAGCTACGGCGTAAAGGTTTTGGATGTTTATCCAAGTTCAGCTCCTAAAAACTAGCTTATATGAAGCTATGGATTCAATTGATCATCTTGTGGCAGCGATATCCGCGTATCTTTTGATTAGATGGGGGCATTTTTTTTTCACAACGATATTTAGATTCCGCTCACGTGATATAGGACCTGCTGTTCAAAACGTGCTTGCTGAGATGACTGAATATTTGAGCCAAATTGTGCGATCTCTTCTTTTATCAGACAAAACAAATGATGATTATAAGAATGAGTCTGCTAAATTAGGTGAAATTGTATTTTTAATGCATTCATATCTAATCTTGCTAGACTATGTCTCTCCATGCAAGATCTTTTTTGCAAGGGTCCATCGAGGTACCACAGCAACTTGCTTTGCTACAATTGGTCCGTCAAAAATATGAAAAATTACAAGAACGATTGATTTTGCTTTACGAATGCAACCTACGCATGTTTAAAAATATCTAAAGAAATACCTAGTTTTATTTATTCATGATATTGTTCATTGAATATGAGCATTTCAGATACCTTTGCTTAATGTGGAGGATACGCATCTGTGTCTTTGAAGTCTTCATTCTCGAACCAGTACAAAACCTTATCCATTCCATTTTCTTCTCCCAACCAGCCCTTTACCGTTCCTGACATTAAACGTTCGGGTTCATTCATCAAAATAATATCATCATAGAAATTATCCGCATCGCCAATCCATTGGTTTGGCACTTTAGGAAAATCAGGCTTTTTCAAGTATCCTGCACCAAAGGTGGCTACCACTGGAAAGACACCAAACGAGCTTATAGAAGCAAACGTCTGATTACCCATGATAAGACGCACATAAGACGTCACAATCGTTTCATCATCATCGTTTCGTACGGAGACTTTCGCGGTGGGAAAAACATGCTCTAAGTAGGTTTTTAACCTCCCCACGACGGTACGACATCGATCAAAAATGATTTGCGATCCGCTTCCTTTTCCTCGGTGCTGTGCGTCCGTACTGAAAGGATTGGTCACTATGCCGATGGATTTGGCTTCGGGGGAGAGCCACTTTTTATAAGCTGTAAACTTCATAAAACCGAAACTAGGGTGACTGACACCTCCCATGATATCTCCACATCTAAAGTGAATGACTGCATCATCATATTCTATACCTGGAACCAGAGGATCGTCGTCTTTCTCTGACATAGGCAGCTGACTTGAATCAATAGACTTCTCCTCAAAATCAGACCATAAGTATTCTTCTGCATACTCCTTAGCTCTTTGATAAACAGGATGAGACTCATGAGGAAGACCTCCAACAGCTATCGCCATACGACGTAAGTCGTATCGAATAAAAGGTGTCATGTATCCTACAGGACAATCATAATATCCTCCACAAGCATCTTTCAATGATGGAAGTCCCATAGGTCCATTAGGTGCATCTGGATGTGGCCACGGAAAAGAATGGTCAGGACTTTCATCTCTTGCAGCCCAATATCCCATAAGCCATGGCAGTATCAATTTTGTCTTTTCTTCTTCAGCATCTTCACAAGCCATATGAATGTCAGCTCCACCATGTGTGAAAGCAGCAATGCGCAGACCATAGATTGCTGAAATCCAGTTACCCGTCCCTAATGCACTTCCCTTGAAGTAGTCATGACAATTGATTGTGAAATTAAACATGGTGCGGGAAATAGGAGGATCCTGCGTCCTTGCAAGCTCTTGCATTGAATCCATATTATTGCAGATCCCTGTTGGGCCCAACCAGTAGGAATTGTAACCTAAATCTGCTTTTTTGACCACAATATCTTCTAATATATCTACTTCCTCCGGTGGGTAGGGATCTTGTAGTGTCTGAGAATCGTGTGTCAGCCAATATCTCACTATTTCAATATCTGTTTGTCTCATCCACGATTTCATGATAAAGGTATCAAGGCGTTCCTCATCCAGCATGAAGTTAATGTTATCATAATGGGGGGTGACCAACTCGACCCAATGATTCTTAGAGTCACTGCCACGTGGTTCGATTAAATATCCATTTCCAAAAGTTGCTACAACTGGCAATGCACCAAATGAAGTAGCTCCACCAAAGGTTTGATTGGCCATGATGAGACGAGTATACACTATTGCTTGAGTTTCTTTTGCGGTATTTCGTAGGGTGACCCTAGCATCAGGAAATGCGGCATTCAGGTAGTCTTTTAGGTCTATAAGAACGGTATAGCAGTTATTATTTGTTTTATGGTTGGCTGTGAGTATACCAATTGATTGCACATCTGGAGAAATTCGTTTTCTATAAGAATTGTATTTCAAGAAGGCTACTCTTTCATTCGAGGATCCGCTTAGTGCATAGCTACATGCAAATTGGATTGATACCTCATCAAGTTCTAAATCAGGCACTAAGGATGTGTCTCCTTTTTGAGGATGGGGGATTAGATAATAATTCGAATCTAGCCCAATGTGTACAGAATTCCATAGAAATGCTTCTGCAAATGTCGAACTTGGATGACTTTCATTTTCATTTTGTGGAATACCAGCAATAGCAATTGCCATTCGTCGTAGATCATATTGCATAAAGAGAGCCATATATCCAATAGGACTTTTTTCATGAGTGCTACATGCTTCTTGAGACAAGGGCATAGCCATTCCTTGAAACATGTCCTTTTTTTGCATTTCGTTCCAAGATGGAAAATATCCCATGAGCCAAGGCAGAATGTTTGTCAGTTTTTCAGTGCTTACATCCTCTTTGCATTCCATGTATACTCCGACATCTTCAAAAGTCAATGCTGCCATTCGTATTGCATATATTGCATCAATCCAATTACCTATTCCAATTTTGGAATCCTTCCAAATTGTTGTGCAAGGGATAGAAAATTTGGCAACCGCTTGCTTTTCAGGAGATCGTTTTTTTTCATCTGATAATTGACGAAATTTCTCGCAAATGGGCTGTTGGCCGTTGACTAAGTCCGGATTCCAATACGACATCTCCTGGAGATCTAATCTATCTGCTATTATCAAATCCTTTCCCATGTACTCTTCCACTGTGCTATCTATTGAGTATCTATTTATAACATTTATGCTAGCGTTGGATGTGTCGTCGTTTGGGTTCGATGGTTGTTCTTCTACTTTCGTGTTTGTTTCAATGTTTTGGTGTTCATTTCCATTTTCTGTTTCATCGAATGAGGCTTCAGAAATAGCAGCATTTGTTGTTTGAGAATTTTGGCCTGAATTTGGCTTGAAATTGTGAGGAGTGAATTTTGCATTAATATGATCAGTTAAGGAAACTATATCAGATTTGCTCCCATTACGCATACCCAAGAAGTACGCCACTGCCCCCACTGCCAACGTATTTAAGAAAATGCTGATGATGAACATCTTTGTATACCAGCTGCTCCTGGGGCGTGCTTCTGGCAAGCGGACATTATCATCGTCCAATTCATCATTTGATCCAGTGGTGTTGAGAGGAGAAGCTTCCATATTCTCCAATGAATCAGAGTTTTCTAACGAGATGGTTTGCATTTTGAAGTTGAACCCTCGCTAGAGAGAGAATAATTTGTTTAGTTCCTTTTTGTTTGTTTGTTTGGAATCCTGAAAGCAATCAACTCTCAGGGACAAATAACAAGGAAGCAATCAACTGCTGTAGGGTGACTATATTGTTAAAATAAATAGTTAATTTCTAGTATTGAATGAATGAGAGCTTAACGTTCTTAATCATCATTCACTGCTGTATCTATTTGTCATTGTTTAATTAATTCCTTCCTACTTACATACCGTTCCTACATACGCCAGTAACAATATTTTTGGAACAGGTTTGAATTCATTTTCAAAAATTTTATTATTATTATATAGACGGACAAGAAGATGACTTGACAAATAATGGAGTTCGCATCTTTGGCCCAAATGCAACTGCCAGTCCAGATTTTGAACCAGAATACATTGCGGTGTCAAATGACGGAAAGCATGCCGTTGTAGGTCTCCAAGCGAACAAAGCCTTTGCGAAGGTTGATTTAATGCTAGTACTAAAGATGATGCAATTATTTGGCTTGGCAATGATGGATATAGTGAAGAAGTACGCGTGGAAGACTTGAGCTTAAATGAAGAGTTCTTCGACGATGTTTCGGATCAACAAGAAGAAGAAAATTTAGGACGTCTCAAAACAACTACTGTCAACGGAGACAGTAACGGTGACGGTGTACTCGAATCAATTTATAGCTATAGTGCTCGTTCATTCTCCATTTTTGATGAAGATTTGGAAATGATTTACGATAGCGGATCATAACGTGAAAAAATTCTATTGGAAGAGGTTCCTGATGATTTCAATACCACCAACGATGAAAATGACTCCTTTAAGGACTTGCTGTGGGCGTTATTGGATCAAAGACATATATGTTTGTATTGCTGGAACGTGCAAGTGGAATCGTAGCATGTGACGTCTCCAACCCCACAGAGCCCAAAACTTTTGAATACTTTGATGTTCAAGTGTGTCGTATGTTGTGACAATCAGTCTGTGAATCATAAATTCATTCATCTATTGTATCTGTTATAAAAAGAAACTAAACGCACTCAATTAAAAGATACATTTGCTGCATAAAATTATATGAAACTTCTTACTTTCTTGAGTCTTGGCAAATTATAACACTCATTCAACATAGATTGGACTTCTCTATTTTTTACTCCAACAATTAAACTCTAGTTCTCCCTCTAGAGAGCATGATTTTAAGATACTTTTCTTAATTGTGAATTCGCTTGTGCTTCTTACCTAAATTTGATAAAATGAAAAAAAAAATCAAGTATTCTTTCTGGCCTACATACTCTTTATCATAACACTCTTTTTTAACAGCTTCTCATCACATTTTCATAT
>Ga0209092_10002309_pt1 | contig 17590 bp, 15 predicted proteins | sample FraStrMetagenome_FD_187446 | JGI IMG/M metagenome (GOLD analysis project Ga0209092, IMG submission 187446) | Marine eukaryotic phytoplankton communities from Arctic Ocean - Fram Strait ARC3M Metagenome (SPAdes) (version 2) | ecosystem: Environmental > Aquatic > Marine > Oceanic | place: Fram...
GATTACTGGATTTCCAAACGAGAGTAATGAAGATCATAAACAGACTTTAAGCTTAATGAAAGAGGTTAAATATGACTTTGGATACATGTTTAAATATTCTGAAAGGCCTGGAACATATGCTGCAAAGAAATTTGAAGATAATATCGAGGAGTCAATAAAAAAAACTAGGCTACAAGAAATTATTGATTTACAAAGAGCTCACAGTCACTATAGAACAAAACAATATTTAGGGAAAGTTGTTGATGTTTTAATAGAAAAAGAATCTAAAAAATCAAAGCAACATTGGGCAGGAAGAAACGAGCAAAATACTATGGTTGTTTTTCCAAAAGGATCACATAAAGTAGGTGATTTTGTAAAAGTTAAAATTTTAGAATGTACATCTGCTACCTTAATAGGTGTAAGTCAAGATTAATAAAAAATTTATTATGGAATCAAGTACACAAAACATTAAACAAAGATTTGGAATCATAGGAAATGATCCCTTTTTGAATAGATCAATTCAAAAGGCAATGCGAGTCTCACCAACAGATATTTCAGTTTTAGTTACAGGAGAAAGTGGTGTTGGAAAAGAAAGTTTTCCAAAAATCATCCATCAGTTATCTCATAGAAAACATAAAAAATATATTGCGGTGAACTGTGGAGCTATTCCTGAAGGAACAATTGACTCAGAGCTCTTTGGACATGAAAAGGGTGCGTTTACAGGGGCAAATAATGCAAGAAAAGGTTATTTTGAAGTTGCTGATGGAGGAACCATTTTTTTAGATGAAGTTGGAGAACTTCCTTTAACCACCCAAGTAAGACTTTTAAGAGTTTTAGAAAACGGAGAATATATAAAAGTAGGTGCCTCTGAAGTTCAAAAAACAAATGTTAGGATAGTAGCAGCTACTAACTTAGATATGGAAAAGGCAATTCAAAAGGGAAAATTTAGAGAAGACCTCTATTACAGATTAAGTACTGTGGAAATTAAAATACCCCCACTTAGAAACAGAATAGACGATATTCATTTATTATTTAGAAAATTTGCAAGTGACTTTGCAAAAAAATATAATATGCCAACTATAAGACTTGATGAAAATGCTCAACATTTATTAAATATGTATCGTTGGAATGGAAATATTAGACAATTAAGAAACGTAGCTGAACAACTTTCTGTCTTGGAGGAAAAAAGAGAAGTATCAAGTCAATTACTACATTCTTATCTTCCAGAATTTAACTCTACTTTACCTGCTTTGATTAGTAAGAGCACTTCATCAGATGATTTTTCAAATGAAAGAGAAATTTTATATAAAATTTTGTTTGATATGAAAAAAGATTTAAATGACTTGAAAAAAATTACAAATCATTTAAATAGCGAAGACTATAAAACAGAAAAAAAAGAAAAAGATTATAGTTCTTTAGAAAGTTTACAAGAAAAATTAAATAAGGAAAAAAAGACAGAAATAATTGAGATTAAAGAAAAAGAAAGTATTTTTAATTCTAAAGAAGATAAATATCACTTTGCTGAAGAAATTAAAGAAGAAGAAACCTTGTCAATTCATGATAAAGAATTAGAATTAATAAAAAAAGCTTTGGAAAGAAATAGTGGTAAAAGAAAGGCTGCAGCTATTGAACTAGGTATATCTGAGAGAACTTTATATAGAAAAATTAAACAACATGACCTTGAATTATAAAATAATCATATTAATTATATTTTCTGTTTTAATTGAAGGTTGTGGAAATTACTCTTTCACAGGAGCATCTATTCCTGAGGGAACAGAAAGTTTTCAAGTTAATTTTTTTGAAAATGAAGCTGGCAACTCTATGGGGTCAATATTTGAACCTGGTTTAGATAGAGATTTTACAATAGCCCTTCAAAATATATTACAAAATCAAACTAATTTACAATTATTGAGCTCAGATGCAGATTTAATTTATGAAGGTGAAATAAAGGAATACAGAGTTAGTCCAATGACTTCTACTTCAAACTTACAAGCATCTCAAAATAGACTAAGTGTCGGAATAAACGTAAGATTTATTAACCTTAAAAAAGAAGAAGACAATTTTGAAAGAAAATTTTCATTTTATTTTGATTATCCTGCAGAAACACAATTATTGAATGTAAAATCTGAAGCTCATGATATTATTTTTGAAAGAATCACACAAGATATTTTTAACGCTTCTCTAGCAAAATGGTAAATCTTAGCAAAGACAATTTTAATAATTTAGTAAAAAATCCAAATGATATAAACTTGGATCAAAGTATTTCAATAAAAAAAATAATAAAAAAGTATCCCTATTTTCAAACAGCTAGAATTATTGAACTAATAGGACTAAAAAAATTTAATAATATAAGATTTAATAATGCACTTAAGACTAGTTCAATTTACTCAACTGACAGAAGCGTTCTTTATGAAATAATTGAGCTTGAGAAAATAAGTTCAAATGAGACTTTACCAATACTTTCTTTGGAAAAAACTAAAAACTCATTTATAAAATGGTTAAAAGTCAGTAAACAGGTTTCAAATCCTAAATCCTCACAAAATTCATTAATAGAAAGTTTTTTGAGTGTAAATCCTAAAATTGATCCTTATAAAAAGATATCAAATACAGATTTGTCAGCTGGATTTAAGCTAAGCAAGAAAGAATACATGACCGAAACTTTAGCTAAAATTTATTTTGAACAAAATAAATTTGAAGAGGCAATTAAAGCTTATGAAATTCTTTGCTTGAAATATCCAGAAAAAATCAGTTTATTTGCAGATCAAATTAAAACAATAAAAAGTAGTTTAAAAAAATAAAAGTCATGAGCAGTTTTTCAATTTTTCTAATTTTAATATTAATAGTTTCTTTTTTACTTGTTTTAGTAATAATGGTTCAAAACCCAAAAGGGGGAGGATTATCATCGTCTTTTGGTGGAGGAGACTCTCAACAAATAGGAGGTGTTAGAAAAACTACAGATTTTTTAGATAAAAGCACATGGGCCTTAGCTTCTCTTTTATTAATCTTAATATTACTATCCAATATCACATTAAGTAATAATAATGAAAACACTGATTCAAAGTTATTAGATTCTAACAACATAGAATCAGTAATTCCTGAAGCTTTATCAGAAGAAATTCCATTGGAAATTCCGGTTCAAGAATAATTTCTTTTAAATCAAAATGTCAGCTTGTCACTGAAAACAATAATCCTTGACCATTTTGTCATAATTACAACCTTGGCATGATTGCTGTATTTTATAATAAAAATAAAATTATGAGTAAACTAAACATTAAACCATTAGCCGACAGAGTCCTAGTTGAACCTTTAAAAGCAGAAACTAAAACGGCGTCAGGAATAATTATTCCTGATACAGCCAAAGAAAAACCTCAAAAAGGAAATATCGTTGCAGTTGGACCAGGAACCAAAGAGAATCCTGTAACTGTCAAAATAGGAGATTCTGTTTTGTATGGAAAATACAGCGGAACAGAACTAAAACTTGAAGGAAAAGATTACTTAATTATGCGAGAATCAGACATTCTTGCAATTGTTTAATATTTAAAAAATAAAAATGGCAAAAAAAATACAATTTGACGTAGAGGCGAGAGAAGGCCTGAAAAAAGGTGTTGACGCTTTAGCAAATGCTGTGAAAGTTACTTTAGGACCTAAAGGTCGTAATGTTATTATCGGAAAATCTTTTGGTGGTCCTCAAATAACTAAAGATGGAGTAACAGTAGCAAAAGAAATCGAACTAGAAGATCCTTTAGAAAACATGGGAGCTCAAATGGTAAAAGAAGTTGCTTCTAAAACTAACGATCTTGCTGGTGATGGCACAACTACTGCTACTATTTTAGCACAAGCTATAGTTAAGGAAGGTTTAAAAAACGTTACTGCAGGTGCAAATCCAATGGACTTAAAAAGAGGGGTTGACAAAGCTGTTGAAGCAATTGTTGGAGAGTTAAATAAAAATGCAGAAACTGTTGGGAGTTCATCAGAAAAAATTAAGCAGATTGCTTCTATTTCAGCCAATAATGATGAAGCGATAGGATCTTTAATTACTGAAGCATTTGAAAAAGTAGGTAAAGAAGGTGTAATTACTGTTGAAGAAGCTAAAGGAACTGAAACTTATGTTGACGTTGTTGAAGGAATGCAATTTGATAGAGGATATTTATCACCCTATTTTGTAACTAATTCTGAAAAAATGGAGGCAGATTTAGAATCTCCATATATTTTACTGTATGATAAAAAGATATCTGCAATGAAAGACTTATTACCTGTTTTAGAGCCAGTAGCTCAAAGCGGAAAACCATTATTAGTAATTGCTGAAGATGTAGATGGAGAAGCTCTGGCTACTTTAGTTGTAAATAAATTAAGAGGTTCTTTAAAAATAGCTGCTGTCAAAGCTCCCGGATTTGGTGACAGAAGAAAGGCAATGCTTGAAGATATCGCTATTTTAACTGGAGGTACAGTAATTTCTGAAGAAAGAGGGTTTACATTAGAAAACACTACAATTGAAATGTTAGGTTCTGCAGAAAGAGTAACTATAGATAAAGACAATACCACTCTTGTTAACGGATCAGGTATAAAGGAGAATATTGAAGCAAGAGTAAATCAAATTAAAGCTCAAATAGAAACTACAACATCAGACTATGATAAAGAAAAACTTCAAGAAAGACTAGCGAAATTAGCAGGTGGTGTTGCAGTACTTTATGTTGGTGCAGCTTCTGAGGTTGAAATGAAAGAAAAGAAAGATAGAGTTGATGATGCACTTCATGCTACAAGGGCTGCTGTTGAAGAAGGTATTGTAGCAGGTGGAGGTGTTGCGTTACTTAGAGCAAGAAAAGCTTTAGAAAAGATTACTAGTGAAAATTTAGATGAAGCTACAGGGATTCAAATTATCACTAAAGCTATTGAATCTCCACTAAGAACAATTGTTGAAAACGCAGGAGGTGAAGGTTCAGTTGTAGTTGCTAAAGTATTAGAAGGTAAAGGTAATTTTGGATATGATGCAAAATCTGAAACTTATGTGGATCTTTTGAAACAAGGTATAATTGACCCAAAAAAAGTAACTAGAATTGCATTAGAAAATGCTGCATCAGTAGCGGGTATGATTTTAACTACTGAATGTGCTCTAGTTGACATCAAAGAAGACGCTCCACCAGCAATGCCGCCAATGGGTGGTGGTGGAATGCCAGGAATGATGTAATAAATTATAAATAACTGCCCTTTAAAGGGCAGTTCTTTTTATGTACGAAAAGGAATATAAATTTATTGAAAAATCTTTAAAAAATCTTTTACTCCAAGACGCTCTTCAACTAGTTTGCGAATACCTTCAAAGAAATATTACTGGTTACGACTGGGTGGGATTCTACTTCCATGACAATAATAATCATCTAATTCTCAAATCATACTACGGACTAAAAACAGAACATACTAAAATTCCATTCGGAAAAGGAATCTGTGGACAAACCGCTAAATCAAATAAACATATCATAGTAGATGATGTTAAAAAAGAGGATAATTATATCTCATGCAATATTAACGTTAAATCAGAGATAGTGGTTCCATTATTTGTTAACAATAAAAATATTGGACAAATCGATATTGATTCAAACACACCAAGTAGATTTACTATAGAAGATTTAGAATTTCTAAAAAATATAAATATTTTAATTTCAAATAAAATATAAATTTTTATTAAAAAATCTTCTGTTATTTTTTAAAAAAAACTACTTTTATATTACACATTTATTTCCAATAAAGTATGCTAAAATTAAAGTCGGCCCTTATTTCTGTTTTTGACAAAGACGGATTAGAACCAATCGTAAAAAAATTAAATGAACTTGGAGTAAAAATATATTCTACAGGAGGAACTGAGTTGTATTTAAGAAAAATAGGGATTCCTGTTTTTAAAGTTGAAGATGTTACAGGATATCCATCAATTCTTGGCGGTCGAGTTAAGACACTTCATCCTAAAATTTTTGGAGGTATTTTAAATAGAAACGAAAATAATGATGACATTAGAGATCTTGAAAATTTTGAGATTCCAAATATTGATTTAGTAATTGTTGATCTTTATCCTTTTGAAGAAACCGTAAAATTAAATGAAAGCGAAGAAAATATTATAGAAAAGATTGACATTGGTGGGATTTCTTTGATTAGAGCTGCAGCAAAAAATTTTAAAGATGTTATGTGTGTATCTTCTAAAGACGATTATTCAGATTTTTTACATTTACTAGATAACAATGGTGAAATCAATTTAGAATCTAGAAAGAATTTTGCAATTAGAGCTTTCAACGTCTCTTCTAATTACGATACAGCTATTTTTAATTATTTCAATCAAGATAATAATTCTCTTAAAGCCAGCTATAAAAATGGAAAAGAACTGCGCTATGGAGAAAATCCACATCAAAAAGGAACTTTTTATGGAGACTTTAATTCAATGTTTGAACAATTACACGGAAAAGAGCTTTCTTATAATAATTTACTTGACGTTGACGCAGCTGTAAATTTAATTCTAGAATTTTATAACGATATCCCAACATTTGCAATATTAAAGCATAATAATGCATGTGGATTGGCTTCAAGAAACACGCTTTTAAGCGCCTATAAGGATGCTTTAGCAGGTGATCCAGTTTCTGCTTTTGGTGGTGTTCTAATTTCTAATAAAATAATAGATTTTGATACTGCTGAAGAAATTAACAAGCTTTTTTGTGAGGTTGTTATTGCGCCTAGTTTTGAAGAATCAGCTATTAAGTTATTAAAATCTAAGAAAAATAGAATTTTACTAGTTTTAAAAACTACCGATTTAAACAATCAACAATTAAGGACCTGCTTAAACGGAGTACTTACCCAAGACAAAGACACCTTAACAGATTCGGTTGTAAATTTCAAAACATGTACAGAAAAATTGCCTAATAAATCAGAAATTAAAGATTTAGAATTTGCCTCAAAAATTTGTAAGCATACTAAATCAAATACTATCGTTTTAGCTAAGAATCTACAATTAATAAGTTCAGGAACTGGACAAACATCTAGAGTTGATGCATTAAAACAAGCTATTGAAAAATCAAATAATTTTAAATTTGATTTAAACAATTCAGTTATGGCAAGTGATGCTTTCTTTCCTTTCCCAGATTGTGTAGAAATAGCACATAAAAGCGGAATTAGTTCTGTTATACAACCTGGAGGCTCAATTAAAGATGATCTTTCAATAGAATATTGTAATAAAAATAATATTTCTATGGTTTTAACTGGAACTCGACACTTTAAACATTAATTTTTATTAACTTGTAATTTAACTTTTTAATTATGGCTTTTTTTGACTTTTGGACTGAATCCATAGCGATAGATCTAGGTACAGCGAACACTCTTATTATTCATAATGATAAAGTGGTTGTAGACAGTCCATCAATTGTAGCAATTGATAAGAGAACTGATAAAATAATTGCAGTTGGAAAAGAAGCAAGTCTTATGCAAGGTAAGACACATGAAAATATTAAAACGGTAAGACCTCTTAAAGACGGTGTTATAGCAGATTTTAATGCATCAGAACAAATGATTAGTTTATTAATCAACAGTATTCCTTCTCTTAAAAAAAGATTTTTTACTCCTGCTCTAAAAATGGTGATTTGTATTCCATCAGGAATAACTGAAGTTGAGATGAGAGCAGTCAGAGAATCAGCTGAAAGAGTAAATGGAAAAGAAGTTTATTTAATTCACGAACCAATGGCAGCAGCAATCGGAATTGGAGTTGATATTATGCAGCCAAAGGGAAATATGATAGTTGACATTGGAGGTGGTACTACTGAAATAGCTGTAATTGCATTATCGGGAATTGTATGTGATAAATCTGTAAAAGTAGCTGGTGATGTATTTACTGGAGATATTATATATTACATGAGAACACAACACAACCTATTTATAGGCGAGAGAACTGCAGAAAAAATTAAAATTACAATTGGATCAGCATCTGAAGAACTAGAAAGTCCGCCTGATGATATGTCAGTTCAAGGAAGAGACTTGTTGACTGGGAAACCTAAAGAAGCTATGATATCTTATAGAGAAATTGCCAAAGCCTTAGATAAGTCAATTATAAGAATTGAAGACTCAGTAATGGAACACTTTCTCAAAACGCCACCTGAATTAGCAGCTGATATTTACAATACAGGGATTTATCTAGCTGGTGGAGGCTCAATGTTAAGAGGACTGGATAAAAGACTTTCAAAAAAAACAGATTTACCAGTATTTATAGCAGAGGATCCGCTTAGAGCAGTAGTAAGAGGAACAGGAATAACATTAAAAAATATTGAAAGATATAAAAGTGTATTGGTGAAATAGATATTAGTTATGCAGCAAATCATTGATTTCATAATAAGAAAAAAAGATGTTGTAGTGTATTTGATTTTATTAATATTTTCATTAACCCTTGTATTCAATTCAAATTATTTTCACAAATCTAAAGTCTTAATTTTTTCTAATAGCATAGCAAATTATTCTACAGAAAATTTCAATTATTTAAAAGAATATTTTGAATTAAAAAAAATCAATTCTAATCTATTAGAAGAAAATTTATTTCTTAAAAATCAATTAGAAAAGATTAATAAAAATATAAGTTTAGATTCCTTAACTAATATAAATTTCTCATATAAAAACGCAAAAGTGATTTCTAATAACTTATCATCTTTTAAAAACAGATTAGTTATTAATAAAGGGATTAAAGACGGGTTAAAAAATGAAATGGGAGTAATCAATTCTGATGGAATTATAGGGATAGTTAATTATACTTCAAAAAACTATTCTTCAATTATGTCGATTTTAAATATTGAAACAAAGATTAATGCAAAAATTAAAAAAACATCTCACTTCGGAACTTTAGAATGGGATGGATTAAGCACGAAATACTTAAAATTAAATGATATTCCTGAAACAGCAAAAATTAAAATTGGTGATTCGATAGTAACTGGGGGAATGTCATTAATATTTCCTGAAGGAATCAAAATTGGAGTTGTTTCAAAAATATCAAAACACGAAAATCAAGTGACTTCATACTCAGTTAGATCAGGAAATAATGATGCTTTTAAATATGAATCTAGAGAAAATTACTTGAATATTAAAGTCAAATTAAATACTGATATGAGTAATTTAAACAACGTATATATAATTGAAAGTTTAAATAGAGAAGAATTTCAAAAAGTAAAAAAATAATGATTAATGTCTATTTATTGATTTTTAAAAGATTCATTTTCTTAGTGCTATTACAGGGTTTGATATTTAATAATTTTAATTTTTTTGATACTTATGACCCTTATGTTTGCTTAGTCTTTATCATTACGTTCCCAGTAAAAGTTGAAAAAATTACATTTATGATAATTAGTTTTGCTTTTGGATTCGCACTTGACCTATACTCAAATTCTTTAGGAATTAATACTGCGGCTTGTTTATCTATTGCTTTTTTAAGATCATATATTTTAAATTTTGTATTTGGATCGTTTTATGATCCGCATGGAATTAAACTAATTAAAAATTATGTTTCAGAATCTACTTTTTCTCAAAAACTTTTATACATATCTTCTATTATTTTAATTCATCATTTAGTTCTTTTTTCATTAGAAACCTTCAGTTTTGAATTCATTTCATTAATAATGTTCAAGACATTAATAACATCATTAATTTCTTTAATTTTTTGTTCAACATTTATTTATATTATGATTGAAAATGAAAAATAAACTTCTTCCATTTTTAATTATTTCTTCTTCATTAATTTTTATTATTCGTCTTTTTTGGGTTCAATTAATAAATATTGATGATGTTAAACTATCTAATAAAAATTCTGTTGAGAAAGTTTATAATTATCCTGAAAGAGGATATATTTTTGATAGAAACGATAAATTATTAGTCGAAAATGAACCCTTTTATGATTTAATGATAGTTCCTTCAGAATTAAAATCAATTGATACAACTGAATTTTGTAAAATTTTAAAAATTGACAAACAACTGTTTTTAGATAAAATAAAAAAAGCAAAAAATTATTCAAGAATTAAACCCTCTGTTTTTCTGTCCCAAATTTCTAAAAAAGATTATGCTATAATTCAAGAAAAATTATGGAAATACAATGGTTTTTCAGTAATAAAAAAATCGAATAGAAATTATCGTTTAAATTCAGCTTCAAATATTTTAGGCTACATAAGTGAAGTAAATGATTATGAAATTAAAGATAATAGTTATTATGAATCAGGTGAGTTAATAGGAAGACAAGGAATTGAAAAAGCTTATGAAGAACAGTTGAGGGGGGTAAAAGGAGTTAACTATTTTCAAAAAGACAACTTCAACAGAATTACAGGAAAGTATAAAAATGGGATTTATGATACAATTTTTAAATCTGCTAAGGATATAAATTTAACAATTGACTTAGATCTTCAGGTTTATGGCGACTCACTAATGATTAATAAATTTGGAAGTATTATTGCAATTGAACCACAAAGCGGTGAAATACTGTCTCTTATAAACGCTCCAAGCTTTGATCCTAATTTACTAATTGGAAGAGACAGATCTAAAAACTATATTAAACTAAAAAACGATACAATTGGGAAACCACTTTTTGACAGGGGATTGCAGGGACAATACCCTCCAGGATCAACTTTTAAGTTAATTAATGGTCTTATAGCTTTAGAAGAAAATATTATAACATCTAAAACTAGAATCTCATGTAACGAAGGGCATTATTATTCAAAGAATAGGTTTATGAGATGTCACTGTAAGCCAGGAACTAGCAATGATTTAAACACAGCTATTTACAATTCTTGTAACACCTATTTTGCTACTATCTATAAAAATACTTTAAATAAATATTCTAATTCAAAAGATGGAATAAATAAATGGAATAATCATGTTAAAAGTTTTGGGTTAGGAAATTACTTAGGATATGATCATCCGTTGGGTAGACCAGGACTAATACCAGACTCAAAATATTATGACAAATGGTATCCAAATAACAGATGGAGAGCAGCAACAACTATTTCTAACGGAATTGGACAAGGTGAAATTTTAACAACCCCAATCCAATTGGCAAATATTACGGCAATAATTGCAAATAGAGGATGGTACAAAACACCTCACTTAGTAAAAAAAATCAGTAATGACTCAATTGATTTTAAATTCACAGAAAAAAAATATACTTCAATTAATGCAATTCATTATAAAAAAATAATAGATGGAATGTTTGATGTAATTGAAAAAGGAACTGCTCAAAATTCAAAAATAAATGGAATAGATGTTGTAGGTAAAACTGGAACTGCTGAAAATTTTATTAAAATAAAAGGCAAAAGATCTCAACTTACTGATCACTCAATATTTATTGGATTTGCTCCAAAAGAAAATCCTAAAATTGCTATTGCAGTATTTATAGAAAATGGATATTGGGGAACAAGATGGGCAGCTCCAATCGCAAGTTTAATGATGGAGAAATATTTAAAAAAAGAAGTCAAAAGAAAATATCTTGAAAATTATATTTTAAATGGAAACCTGATGCAAGAATATTTAAAACCTTACACAAAAAATAATTTTTCAATTAATGAGTGAAGTCAACATAAAGAAAATAGATTGGTTAAGCGTTTTAATTCTTGGTATACTAATAGCTCTTGGACTGGGTAATATTTTTTCATCATCACAAACTTATTTATTGGATTCAATTTTTTCTTTGAACCCTTTCACTAAGCAATTATTTTTTGTAATTATTTCTTTATTTATTTTTCTATTTGTTCAAATTCTTCCTATCAATTTTTTTACAAAATACTCAAGTATTCTTTATGTTATTTCAATTCTATCTTTAATTGGACTTTTTATTTTTGGCAATGAGGTTAATGGTGCGCAAGCATGGTATCAATTTAATGGATTTAGTATCCAACCAAGTGAATTTGCAAAACCAATAACTGCTCTTGCATTAGCAAAATACTTAAGTGATATTAATTCAAATCTTAAAACTATTAAAACACAATTTTATTCATTTTTAATTATTTTAATTCCAATTACTTTAATTATTCTTCAACCAGATCCTGGAACAATTATTATTTTCTTGAGCTTTATCTTAGTTTTTTACAAAATAGGACTCCCTTCAATATACATGAATCTATTTGTTGGATTTATAATATTGTTTTTTGCGACAATTCTATTAACTCCAAAAATTATTATAACATTCCTGTTGATATCAATGTTAATTTCTTTTTTTCTTAATAAGAAAAATAAAAAATTAATTAAAAAAACATTTATTTATGGGTTTATTTTCTCTGTATTCATTTTTTCTGTTGACTTTATATTCAATAATGTTTTCGAAGAACGTCACAGAAATAGATTTAATATTGTGATGGGTATGACTCAAGATGATCGAGGAACTGGATATAACTCAAATCAATCAAGAATAGCGTTTGCTTCTGGGGGTTTGACTGGTGAAGGTTTCTTAAAAGGATCTCAAACTAGAGGTAATTTTGTCCCCGAACAACATACAGATTATATATTTTCAACTGTCGGTGAAGAATGGGGGTTTTTAGGAGCTTCTTTTATAATTCTTTTATATACTTTCTTAATGCTAAGAATTTCTAAAAGAGCAGAACTTCAAAGGAACTTGTTTAGTAAAATTTATTCTTACTCAGCTGTAACTATTATATTTACACATTTTTTTATAAATATTGGTATGGTAATAGGACTGGTTCCTACAATTGGAATTCCACTACCATTTTTAAGCTATGGAGGATCTAGTTTGATGGCTTTTATTTTGCTTTTTTCTATATATATAAAACTTGACTCACAAAGAACGAGTAAGTGGTAAATTAATCTGATTTAAAATAGTCTTCTAAATTGTTTCCTAAAAACATAAAGCTTGTAACCAACAACATTATAGCAGTACCTGGAATAATAGCAAGATAAGCTTTACCTAAAATAATATACTGATAATTATCTTTGATCATAGATCCCCAACTTGGAACAGGTGGCTGAGTTCCAATTCCTAAAAAACTTAATCCACTTTCTATTAAAATAGCTGAAGCAAAATTTGCGGCTGATATAATTAAAATAGGGCCTATTATATTTGGTAATAGATGGTTGAAAAAAATCCTAATATCAGAAAATCCCAAAACTTTAGTTGCTGTAATATAATCTTTGTTTTTCTCTGAAATAACTTGTCCTCTAACTACTCTAGCAACTTCCACCCACATTGTTAAACCAACAGCTACATATACCTGCCAGAATCCTTTACCAAGCGCTAATGAAAATGCAATGACTAGTAAAAGGGTTGGAATAGACCAAAAAATATTAATTACCATCATTAATATTCTATCAACAAAACCTCCATAATATCCGCTAATTAGTCCGATAAAGACACCAATTAATAAAGAAATTAAAACTGCTATTATACCAATAGACATAGATACTCTTGTGCCTAACATAACTCTTCCGAAAACATCTCTTCCATAATTATCTGTACCAAACAAATAATACCTTTTAATCAAAAATTTAGTTATAATTTGATCCGGACTCAGGGATGAAGAAAAAGTGGTGAATGGAATGGATTTTATGGTTCCATCATTTGAAAAATCAGAATATATTATACTATTTTGTGATAATTTAAAATCAGAAATCAAAATTTCAGTATCAGGATATTTATTTCCTGTAAATAATTTACTTAAAAAAGATTGATCATTAACATCAGTATTGGGTACTGTAATAAAACTTGCTTTAAAACCAGGTGATTTGGAGTTAATTGGAAGATGCATCTGATTTGAAAATCTAGAACTATCAGGGATAAATACGTAAGAAAACAAAGAAATAAAAAGACAAAACAAAACAAAAGAAAAACTTAAAAAAACACCTATATTATTTGAATATTCTGTGTTTTTAAATAATTTCATCAACCAGCTTTTGCTAAAATATTATTATTTTCGATTTTCTTTGTCTTTAAATTTAATAAAACATTAATACTTTCATTCACGTAAATATCAGATTTCAAGCTATTGTGCCATCTTTTTCGATTTTCTTTATACTCATCTGTATCTTTAATATTTGAAGATTGATCACTCAAAAGATTGAATCTCAAATTATTACTATATTCTTTAACCTTATCAAACTTTTTTAGTTTTAATTTATTTTTCTTTTGTTCGTTTTTGAAAGTATTATAATTTAAAGAATAACTTTTATTTTCTCTTCTTTCTGAAAACCATTTAGCATTTTGGTCAATAAGATTAAATAATTCGTTTTTAGAAACTCTTAATTTAGAATCATTAATAACACTTTCAAGATTATAGTATCCATCCCATTTCCTATAAGATGCTTTGTCAATTTGATCCCACTTTAAAGGATTTTTTTCATCTGCCTCACCTATATCAATATGAGAATATGTGTTAGGTGTTACAATATCGCTTTCTACTCCCTTTAGCTGTACTGATCCTCCATTTATTCTGTAAAATTTTTCAGTTGTTATCTTTAAAGCACCTAAATCGAACTCACTATTTGATAAAAACCTATTTAAATCCAATACGTTTTGAACTGTTCCTTTTCCAAATGTATTATTACTTCCAATAACTACTGCTCTTTCGTAATCTTGAAGAGCGGCAGCCATTATTTCTGATGCAGAGGCAGACATCTGGTTTACTAAAATAACTAATGGTCCATCCCAAAGTAAAGAAGGGTCTTTGTCATATAAAACTTTTTTTCTGTTTCCAATAGATTTTACTTGAACTATCGGTCCAGTTTTTATAAACAAACCTGTCATATCTACAACTGTTTGTAATGCACCTCCACCATTATTCCTTAAATCTAAAACTAACCCTTCAATTCCTTCTTTTTTTAAATTTATAATTTCGTTTTTTACATCAGTTGCACAGTTTATCTCTTTTGAATCGTTAAAATCAACATAAAACTTAGGTAATGTTATCAAACCGAAAGTTTTATTGTCTTTGTTTATTAATGTAGATTTTGCATAGCTTTCTTCTAAAACAACTTCATCTCTTGTAATTGGAAAGGTTTTAATTTCATTGTCAGTTTTACGTCTAACAGTTAATTCAACTATAGTACCTTTTGGGCCTTTTATTAATTTTATTGCATCATCTATTCTCATTCCAATAACATTAATAGGGTCTTTTCCAGGTTCACCGACTTTAATTATTTCATCTCCGGCTTCAATTTTTTTATCTTTCCAAAGTGGACCGCCTAAAATAATTTGAACAATTTCAATTCCTCCATCTCGCTTCTGTAATCTTGCACCAATTCCATCAAATCTTCCAGAAATGTTAACATCGAAACGATCTTTGTCTTCAGGCTTGAAATAAGTAGTATGAGGGTCATATTGAGAAACAAATGAATTTACATAATTTGAAAACCAATCTTTTCTTTGAATGTCATTCATTAGATCAAAAATATCATTGATATTATCATTAACTATTTTTAGTGATTCCTTTAAAAGTTGGGATTCTGATTTTACAACATAATTCTTATTAGATTTAATAGATTTTTCTTGATCTAAAATTTTTATATCATAAAGGTCTAGCGTTGAAAATTTTAATTGTTTTCTCCATCTTTCTTTACGCTCTTTGTCGTTTTTTGAAAAGGTTAAATTTTCGAAATCAACATTTATATTTTCATCAATATCAAATTCAAATGTTGAATTAAACAAAGAAGGTAAAAACATTTCAACCTCATTTATTCTTTGAATTAATCTAGTGTGGGTTAAATTAAAAAAAGCTAAATCATAGCTAAGCCATTGATCATCAATTAGTTTTTCGAATTTTTTAAATTCTCTTAAATCTGAATTCAAAAAATATTTCTTTTGAGGATCTATCATATCTAGGTAACTATTGTATACTTTTTTAGATAATTCATCATTTATATCAAGAGATTGATAGTGTCCTTTATCTAGAACATATTTGAGTAACTCTATTAGGAGCTTGTCCTTATTTGGATCGTCAAACTTTACTTCACTAAATTTCCAGCTTACGAAAAGAAGAGAAAATATTAAAAAAGATGTAATAAATATTTTTTTCATTGAGTCTATAATATAACTATGTTTATTCCAAAAATCATGCTATTAATCAATTTAGTATTAAAACTAAGTAAATTAGTGTTTATATAAAACAAAAAAACCCTTACAACGTAAAGGTTTTTTTAAAGTGCGGGTGAAGGGACTCGAACCCCCAAGCCGTTAAGCACTAGATCCTAAGTCTAGCGTGTCTACCAATTTCACCACACCCGCAAGGGAGGCAAATATAAGCAAGATTGTAATAAATATCACTATGAAATTTACTATGTTAAAAAACTAGATTTAATTACATTTACAAAAACATTAAAAGTGAAAAATTTCAAAAATTACATTGAAGAAAACAAAAATCGATTTATTAATGAATTGTTTGAATTATTAAGAATTCCATCAGTTAGTGCAAAACCTGAGCATGATCTTGATGTTAGATCAGCTGCAGAATTACTAAAAAAACATTTTATTAAACTAGATCTAGATAATTGTGAAATTTGTGAAACTGAAGGACATCCGATTGTATACGGTGAAAAAATTATCAACAATAACCTACCTACAATACTAGTTTATGGCCACTATGATGTACAGCCAGTAGACCCTATAAATCTTTGGGATCAAGATCCTTTCAATCCTTACATAAAAAAAACAAAAATTCATCCTGAAGGAGCAATTTTCGCAAGAGGAGCATGTGATGATAAAGGACAAATGTTTATGCACCTTAAAGCACTTGAAGTCATGTTAGAAAATGGTGAGTTGCCTTGTAATGTAAAATTTATGATAGAGGGAGAAGAAGAAGTTGGTAGTGATAATCTTGAATTATTTGTCAAAGAGAATAAAGAAAAACTTTCCAATGATATTATATTAGTTTCTGATACCGGAATGATTAGTAAAACCATCCCTTCGATAACAACAGGGTTAAGAGGGTTATCTTACATGGAAATTGAATTAACTGGTCCAAATAGAGATTTACACTCTGGGCATTATGGTGGAACTGTAGCTAATCCAATAAACGTTTTATCTAAAATGATTAATTCTCTTCACGATTCAAACAACAAAATTACTATTCCTGGTTTTTATGACAACGTAATTGAAGTTTCAGAAAACGAAAGAAATGAAATGAATTTAACTCCTTTTAATATTGATGAATTTAAAGACTCAATAGGACTTAACAAAGAACATGGTGAAGTTGGTTTTTCAACAATAGAGAGACAATCTATAAGACCAGCATTAGATGTTAATGGTATATGGGGAGGATACACTGAAGAAGGTGCTAAAACTGTTTTACCAAGTAAGGCTTTTGCAAAAATTTCTATGAGATTAGTTCCTGGTCAAAATTGGAAAAGAATAAATGAACTTTTTACAAAACATATAAAGGACATTACGCCTGAAACAGTGAATATTAATATAACAGAACATCACGGTGGACAACCATATGTTGCTCCTACTGATACAATTGGTTTTGAAGCAGCAAGTAGAGCTTATGAAGATGTATTTAATAAAAAACCAATTGCTACAAGAGACGGAGGAAGCATTCCAATTATAGCTCTTTTTGAACAAGAATTGGAAAGTAAAACTATTTTGATGGGATTTGGATTAGATAGTGATGCAATTCATTCG
>Ga0209092_10002310_pt1 | contig 17585 bp, 26 predicted proteins | sample FraStrMetagenome_FD_187446 | JGI IMG/M metagenome (GOLD analysis project Ga0209092, IMG submission 187446) | Marine eukaryotic phytoplankton communities from Arctic Ocean - Fram Strait ARC3M Metagenome (SPAdes) (version 2) | ecosystem: Environmental > Aquatic > Marine > Oceanic | place: Fram...
TCAGTAAAATGTTCTCCTTTATTCTGTTTATAAGCGTCTGCATAGCAATCTCTTAATCGGTTTTCAAAATCTGTTTCTAAATCTATTTTGTCAGCCTCAGCACCACTTTTATTATACATTACATCTAAATACATCTGGAGTGTCTCATGTAATGCTGTCCCAAATGTCATGTGGATACTTTGTTCCCTTACTTTATGTCCATCTCTGTATTGTAATGCCCATTTTTTAGGACATTGTGTATACATTGATAGTTGAGAATACGAAATATTCTTCTCAAACGCGTAGTTTACGGGTTCGGGTGGATTTTTCTGTATTTCTCTTACTATTTTAGGTGATTTTTTCTTATTCGCCATAGACGTGAATATACGAAGGAGATTTGGGGTAACCAAATGTATTATACATTATTTTTTTTATACTTATAGTAATATTGTTTTTCCCAACCTAGTTTTTCAAATACTTTTTGGGATGGTATGTTATCAACCTTAACAAACGCATCTATACTATCCCAATAAAGAGAATATTCTTTAACCATAAAAGTACCTACTCCTTTACCTTGAAAATTAGGAGATACACAATAAGTAATTTCATGGCTTTTTAATAAACCTACATAACCTGCGGGTTCCCCATCTACTAAACAAATTTTATAGTCCCCTTGATTTTTTGACATATAACCTTCTTGCTGTTCAGGAGTGATTTCAGCATATGAAAAAAAACCATCTTGATTTTTTGGGTTTGTTCTTAGTTTCCGAACAAATTCCCAATATTGTCTATCACAACTTACTAGTTCCATGTTTTTTTATATAATCCCATTCATTATTATCATCAATTTTGATTTCTGTAATAGGGTATGAATTTAAATCACTAATATCTAACTTTGCATCGTTGATAATAATATCTATTTTTGGATTATCCAAATCAACGAATAAAATCTGTTCTTGTTCAATTAAATATTCTGAGGTTTTATTTTGAGTTTGTATTTTAACTTTAGTGGGGGATTTTACATCATAAAAGTGAATGCCTACCTCTTTATTACCTTCTTTGGGATCATAATTATTAGGATTGAATCTGGTATTGTCTACAAATATTTTTATTTCATCAGTATTACTAATATTGAAATGTGGAGGTGAACCATGCTCAAAAAATAAATCTTCAGTAACATAATTGTGGGTAGGTAGATTTAGACTTTTTTGAATATCCCCATAATAGTATTCAGCTGCTGTATATTTTAAGTATTTATTTAAAGTAATTTGGGATGATATTTGACCACAATAGTTCTTGTCAAAAACCCCAAATGATGCAGCAAATTCAAAAAAATCACCGTTAGGTCTTTTATTACTAAAAAAGTAATTGGTTTCGTTACTTTCTATAACATTTTTAATTTCAGGTGTAAAAATTAAATCATACATTGTTGGGTAATACAAATCATAATCTAAACTAGCACCATAATAAAATAATTTTTTAAGTTGATTTAAAGAAGCCCAACCATAGTCTAAATAAACTAAGGTATGCCTTAAACTAAGATCACTTTTAGGAAATTTGTATAAAAGTTGAGACCGAGTAGTTAATGGGGGGATTGGGTTTTCTTCTGTTAAAATACAGTGATTAGATAAATTTATTATATCTTGGGGTAAAATACCCTTAGGACTAAAAATTAAAGTATCTACACCTAACTCTTGAAAACTTTTAATGTTATCTATAAGTATTTCTTGTTTTCCTTTAGTATTACAATAAGTACTTATAAGTGCTAATTTTTTCATGTATTTGGTGTTAAAGAACTATTAAGATTGATTATATCTTCCCCAATTATTTGATTGTGATATACTTTATTATAAACATCTATATATTCAACTCCATTTATAATAAGACTTTTGACATCTTTAGTTAGGATTAGAGAATTATATATTTTCCATTCTTGTAAATCTTTAGTCTCTTTTCCATTTATACTAACATCAATCTTATTTCCATTTGCATCCCATATTACAAATTTTAAACTTCCATTAAGTTTACTTTCGAAAAATATTTTATAATCATCTGATATAGATTCATTCCAATAAAAATTAGAAGCTCTATGACTGACCATATTAAAGTTATTAAAATTATTGTAGGTATCGATAATATACCCTTCTTGATCAATAGGGATATTGAATTTTTCTGACCACATAAGGGCATGTCCCTCTGCTACAATAGTATCATTTTCTAAGTACCTTTCTAATGTAGTATAATTTTTAACTTTAATTAAATTTTCTTTATTTAAGGCTATAAAATGTAAAGAAGCGGCAAAAATATCATTTTTATTTTTTGGATTGATTCTTCTGGTTATAATATTTGATGTATTATTATTAACGAAACCTTTAACATAATCATCTATTAATAAATCATATTCGGTTTGGTAGAATATATCATAATCATAAGTAGAAGCTATTTCTGCTAGTTTTTTCATTTGGAATAGCCTAGCCCACCCATAATCTGGGGTCATTTTATTAAATGTTATATTATTGATCCCATATTGGAATAACATTCCTTTTTGAGGCCAATGTAGTAAAGGATTATCTTTTGTATAAAAGTAATAATCACATAACTTAATTATATCTTCGGGTAAATGTAAAGGGGATAAAACCAAAGTATCTACATTTAGTTTTTTCCATTCTAAAATAGTATCTTTTAAGGTATCAAGTTGTTCTTGATTGTGACAAAATGTACCTATTAAAGCTAATTTTTTCATAATTCCTTTTTCATTTTTGATATATCCATTGTAGTATTACCAGGGATTAAAGTAGGTTTTAAAACTGGTTTTGCGTTTTTATTAGTTTTTTTAGCTAAATCATACATACTATTTAATTCACCCCCAACATTATAAACTCCCTTACAATCTTTATTAATTAATTTTATGATATTCCCTGCAATCGTATCTACATACTCAAAATTTCCAAATTGGTCAATCCAAGCTGAATCATAAGGAAATGGGGTTGGTTTATGGGTACATCTAATGATTAAATGATTGTTACTTTTTAATTGAACATACCCATCTGCTAGTAATTTAGTATAACTATACCAGTTATTAGCATGTACAGGAACTGTATTTTCATCTGCTATATTATCAGAATTAGCATAAAGGTAATCTGTTGATATGTGGATTAATTTTATATTAAATTTATTACAAAAATCAACTAATTTAGAAACTCCATAATAATTTACATCCCAATGGGGTTTTAATTCACTACAATAAGTATCTGTGTTTGAAATACAATTTATGATTGTACTTGGAGATGCATGACCTACCCTACCTTCATGGGGTAGGTCAATAAATTCAATAATTTCTTCTTCTAAGTCAGAATCCAGTAAATCAAACCCGCCTTTTCTACATTTGTAGTCCCAGCCGGTTTGTTTTACTAGTTCTTTTCCTAAAAGACCATATCCCAGGATTAAATTACTCATTTTCTTTAAAGTATTCGTTTACCCAGTAAATAACATAATCAATATCTTCTTCTACCATTGCGGGATGGACTGGAAGAGAAATTAATCTTTGCCATTCTTTATCAGCAACTGGGTATTCTTTATCCTTATGAGTTAAATGTTTTTGGATTATCTCATATTTGTGTAGGGGTTTGAAATGGACTGAAGTGTGGATATTTTTACTTGCCAAATAATCTATCAAATCACCTCTATGTTCTGCAGGAACCTTAGCACAATAATACTGAACAGTTTCTGTATGTGGTGGTCTTTCTACTTGACTACATAATCCTTCATTATATCTTTTTTGAACGTGTCGTCTCCAATCTAATATTTGTGGTAGTTTTTTAAGTTGTTCTAAACAAATAGCAGCACTAATATCAATCATATAACACTTATACCCGATTTTATCAACTTCGTAATCCCAAGTATAACCTGGTTTACCTGTAACAGTATCTCCTTTAGCTACTCTTGAATATGTAGATGATACACCGAACCAAGTCATCTCTTTTAGTTTGTTATATAGTTCTTCATCATCTAGGGTAATCATCCCACCATCACCACAAGGCATTGTCTTAACTGCTTGGAATGACCAGATTGCAACATCACCTTTAAGTCCTGCACCTGGAGTGTAGCAACTATGAGCACAATCCTCAATAATCAACCCATCATAAAATTCTCTAATTTCATCAATAGGTGCTGGGACTCCTGCTTGGTTAACTGCAATAATAGCTTTTGTATTGGGAGTAATACTTCTTCTTACATCCTCAACATCCATGTTCATTGTGTACGGATCTACATCAACTATGTTAGTAGTAATATTTTCTTGCCATAAAGGGATCATAGCAGTTGCCATAAACGATATTGTGGGATTAATAACATCACCATCTTTAATATCTAAGGCCTTCATCACCAAATCTTGACCATGGGAGTTACTAGTAACAGCAATAGCGTATTTTGCACCTACTAACTCAGCAAATTCTTTTTCAAGTTGTGCAACCTTAGGACCTTTACCCCACCAACCACTTTCAATAACTTCAGTTAATGCAGCGATTTCTTCTTTCCCCCCATGTGGCCTTAACACGGGTAACATTGTTTTTCTTAATTCCATTATTTATCTATTTATTCCTATTATTCTTTAATTATAATCTCCTGTTCCTCCATTTTTATGTCTAAAACTCATTTTTTTAAATATTTCTTTATCTTCTTGAGTTTTTAGGCTAATATTATCTCTAACTATATTATTCTCTAATATAAGTACACTTTCTATGGAATCCAAGTTATCTATAAACTCCATTCGCCAGTTATTATAAGGTGTTATTGGAATATCATGTACTTTATTACCATTAATAATAATTTGATGTTTTACTCCATCTTTGTTTTCCATATTCCAAACTATGAAACCTAACTGATTAGTTAATCTATCATAAAATGGTACAGCCCAAGGGATAAAATTCTTTCCTGTTTGGCTGCCTATTATTCCAAATTTATTTTTTTCACTTTCTAAAATATTTCTGTCTTTATAAAGAACTTTTCCAGAGGATTCTATTACTTTCTGTAACATCAGTTCTGGTGATTTGGATATGGCATCTCTAATGGATTGTTTAATCCATTCTTCATCTAAGTTGATTAGTTTTTCTGATATGTTGGGTAAGAAATAAGATTGAAAACTACCAAATAAGATTGAATCTACTGTAGGCTGAGTATCTACATAGATGACAGAATTATAATCATCAAGTTGGTTGCTATTGTCTATTAATTCACCCATATCATTAATCTCACAATCGTATTCTATGTGATGTACTTTATCATATCCTAAATTTCTAGCAGTAGAAAAGCCCAAAATCATCATTCGCCAGATAGCAAGATGGGTATTTTTCTTGCTTAAAAGTCCAGATTGGATTCTACGATCATTCATAGGATTAAACCAGGGTTGGTTAATTAAATCCCAATCAGTAAGGATTTCATTCTTTTTATCATAGAAAACAATATCAACTTTCTTTTGGATATCTAAGGGGATTGGAGTATGACTTATAACCATTAAATCAAAAGATTCATTCTCCAATGAATTAACTAAATTTCTTAAAACACCTTCCCTATAATCGTCAGGGCAATATGCTGTTATTAAAATTAAGTCTTCCATTTTATTTTTTTAGCAGGAACACCAACATATACTCCTGGTGATATAAGATTTGTTACTACAGCAGCATTCATACCAATAATGATATTAGATGCTAGATAAGTTTTTTCTCTTATATTACTACAACCTCCTAGATAAACATTATCACCTATGATTACATTACCCCCCACAACAGCATTAGGCATCATACTAAAGAAATTACCAGATTTTACATCATGTCCAATGTGGTTGCCACGATTTAAGAGGGTGTGGTTACCTAAACTGATATTAGTAGTAAGAACTGAATTAGCACCAATAAAACTACCAAATCCTAATTGGATAGTATCATCCAAGATTAATGCTGAGGGATGGATGTAGGTGAAGTATTTGGTTTCTTTAGGTAGTTTATCTACGATTTCAGCCCTAGCTTTAGAATCTGCTACAGCAACCATCATAACATATTCTTCAGGGTTAAACTCTGATATAGGTTTGGCTATTTCGTTTGCGTATTCATCGTCTACAAAAAACGTAACTTCTTGATCTATTTGACAAGCTACTTCACGGGCATGTCCTCCATATCCAAATAATGCTAACTTCATTGGTTATAGATTTTAAATTGTGATAAATCAGGATAAGGTAATGTTAAATCTTCTTGGTGTTTTTTACTACCATCCATATTATAAAACTGGTTCATAAGTAATAAACCACGAGCCGCTAATTCAGGCATCATATAAAAGTTCCACCCTAACATATCGAGGTTATCGTCGTGGTATGAGCACTCGCGTCTACCCGAGTATCTTGCGCGTTTAAACCAATGGTAAGCCGCTAAACTGTCAGTTAGAATAGCACCACCTTTAGATAATTTAAAGTGTTTGTAGGGACCTGTAAATGAAACACACATATGTGTTTTGGGTTTGTACATATCTGCTGTAAATGTTAAAGCAGAATCCCATACATTAGAACCCTCCAGCGGGTAAGCTCCCGTTAAAGTTTCCCCGTCAACGGGTTTCCATCCTACTTTTAATCCAGCATGGATTATTTCACATGGGACTGAAGGATATGTTCTATTTGGAATAGTAATAGTATCTGTTTTGATGCTTTTATTTACATAATGCTCATAATATAGAGCAAGGAATAAACCATTAGACAGATTATCTAAGGTTATAGCATACTTAGCACCAGTATAATCTGCTAGTGCTTTTTCAAAATCTTCAGTTACTTTATATATTCCGTTAGCCATAATTTATTTTTTCCATAAACCACGCTCTACCAATTGAGCGATAATTCCGTAATTTACAATATCTTGATAAGTATCAGTTAATGGTTCATTATTAACAACCTGATTGGTGATTAATAGGTTTTTCCATCTGCTGATTTTATCACTTATTCTATACCATAGTCCTGTAAGAGCAAAAGACCTTTCCTCTTCAGTAGCAAGTAAAGTACCAGCACTAATATTAGACATCCCATAGTCAAGATGTTTTTTGCTAAATAACTCCAACTGCTCTTCCACGATAGCCATATAGCCAGAGTAAATGTGAGGATACTCACTTTTAAGAATTTCGGTAGATGGGAGACCATATTTAATTGTATCTTCTGGGTTTACGTTCCATAACGTTTTATCATCTATACTTTTTCCAGGCATAACTTATATAACTTGTTTTTTATCTTGTAAATATTTTTCAATCGCCTCTAAACGATCATCAGCCTCTACTAGCATAGCAAGGGCTTCTTCAGCATTCTTATAAAAATCATCTGTTGAATGATCACCAATACCTGCTTGGTGATTTTCTAATAAATCTAAGGTTAAAAGTGCTTTAGCTCTATCAGCGTGTGCTGAAGTAAAAAGCATATCTCTTAATGTACTCATAACTTTGCTTTTTTAATTAACTTTTCGGTTTCGTCTTCTTCTACTCCCATTTTCCATAAAATATCTCGAACACCTATATCTTGTAATAAGTCAATATATTCATCTGCTTCTCCTAAACTACATTCTAGGTAATCCGCAATATATTCGGCTAGTTCTTGGTTATTTCTTTTGTTTTGATTCTTTACGTACTTGAGGTAGACTTTTCTTTTAGGTAACATTTCGCGATAAATGGAATAAATTTGTTTCTTACTTTGTGGATTAACCTTTTGAACGTAGTTTACTACATCAATGTAATCCATGTTCATAGATACATATCTATGTATCATGTAAGAGTTCCATTTATCCCATGAATCTTGCGAAATATCTTCCGGAGCTGTTTTATAGAGAGTTATCTCATTCAACCACTCGAAGAGGGTTGTCACCTGCTTCATCTCTTAACTCTTTTGGTAGTGTACCTTGTAAAATTTCACCGCTAACAGCATCATAAAATACTGGGATTGGCATGTAGGCGTCTTCTGGGGTACCTGCTACAAATTTAGAGACTTTGCGGATGATAAACCCTTGAGTCCATACTTTTCCATTTTCGTGTTCTACCGATTCTGTGTTTTTTAAATCGATGTTTGGTTGATTCATTCCTTGATCCATTGTTTATTTGTTTTGTTTATAATCTAAATAAAATCCAATCGCTACTAAAATATTCATACCTACACTAGCGATTATTTCGTGTAAGTCTTCGTATACATTTAATGATAAATGAACGTGTCCTATCATCCAGAAAGGTATTGCCATATTTTGGCTAATCCAAATTATAAGGAATTTAAGAAACTTCTTCATATTCTACTTCTTCTATTTCTCTACAAACGTATAATTTTTCTTGGTGTCTAAAAGTATGGGTACAATTCCATAACTTTTTTAAGACATCTGCTTCCCATTTTGGATCGTCTTTTAATACTCTATATACTTGATACAAGTTACCCTTAATAGAAATTATTTCATTATTCATTTTAATTCAATTAATTTCTGTATGAGTGCCATACAGTTGATTTCTTTATCAATACGGAAGTTGGATTGGTAACTATATTCGTTGATATAGATTGCAACCATCCCTTCACGACCACTTGCGTATACATTAGCATTATCATAAAGATAACGATACAACTCCTCAAAATCCTGAACATTAGCGTTTGCGATCGTTTGTCTAATTTCTCGCCATAAGGGTTTAGCATTACTTAATTCTTTTAGTACTTGAGTCATATAGTTAGAAGAGACAAGTACTGATTTATCTATTGTTAATTTACCATCTTGAGTTGATAGTTGTATAGTATTAAGACATTTACGTAAATCTGGATAATATTGGTTTACGATTGTTTTAATATCTCCTATTACGAAGCTAGTGTTTTCTTCTCCTAAAACCCAAGCAATATGTTTAGCAACATCACCTTTTGATGGAGGTACAATTTTAAGCACTTGACAACGTGATTGTAATGGATCGATAATACGTTCAACATAATTACACGTCATAATAAAACGGGTAGTACGAGAAAATGTTTCAATTACATTACGGAGTGAAGCTTGTGCTTGGATTGTTAAAAAATCAGCCTCATCTAAAATAACTACTTTGAGGGGTTTGAAAGAGGCAGTCGATGCGAATCCTGAGACCTTATCCCGAATAGTCTCAATACCACGTTCATCAGAGGCGTTAATGTAAATAAAGTCACAATTGAGATTATTAACAATGAGTTTTGCCAAAGTCGTTTTACCAGTTCCAGCAGGACCATAAAATATGAGGTTCTGGATGTCATTCTGACCAAGATATTGTTTGATGGTCTTTTTAATGTGTTCGTTTCCGACATAACTATCTAATGTTTTAGAACGGTATTTTTCAACTAGTAATGTATGATCTTTAGTCGCGGTCACCATATAGGTTATATTTCTTAGGTGGTTCTGGTTTTATTTCTATTTCTTCGGTACGTATAACATACAACTTTCCTGCCAATGGGGCAAGTTTAAATTCTGCTTTTTCACCTGTTTTACCAAACCAGGCTTCTAAAGCTTCAGTAATAGAATTATGAATGGTTTTATCACCAACTAGAGTCCACCTGTCTCCAGGTGGTACTCTGTTGGCAATCAGTTCGTAAAATTCTTCGATTTTACTTTCCATTACATCATTCCTCCCATCATTCCAGCCATAGGATCTACTTCGTCCTTGTTGTCTGGATCTTCTACTATAACACATTCAGTTAATAGAATAGTACCTGCTACTGAGGCTGCGTTTTCTAGTGCTGTACGAGTTACTTTAGCTGGATCGATGATACCTGCTTCTTTCATATTAACCATAGATTCTGTTTTTAGGTTATAACCTGTCCAAACATCTTCATCTTCGGAATTAGCTAAAGTATTAGCAAGGGTTAAACTTTGTACCTCTTCATACCCAGCATTAGTAAGAATTTGTGTAAATGGTTTACCACAAGCTTGGTAGACAATATTGGCACCAATATTATTTTTTCCATCTGCAAATAAAATACCCCCACGAGCATAAAGTAAAGCAGTACCACCACCAGGTACAATACCTTCTTCGATAGCAGCTTTTGTAGCATTTAAAGCATCGTCTACACGATCTTTTTTCTCTTTCATTTCGGTTTCAGTATTACCACCAACGTGGATTATTCCTACTCCTCCAACGAACTTTGATAACCTTTCTTGAAGTTTTTCTGTTTCGAACGGCGATCCCGCTTGCTCGATTTGTTGTTGTAGTTCTTCAATACGTGCTTCAATTCGTTCTGTTCCTCCTTTTCCATCTACAATTGTAGTTGTTTCTTTTGTTACAGTTATTGTTCTGGCTTCACCAAACCAATCCCAAGAGAATTTATCAAGTTTCATTCCTTTATCCTTGCTAAATACTTCTCCACCAGTTAGTGTAGCAATATCATCTAAAATAAGTTTGCGACGATCCCCAAATTCAGGAGATTTAACAGCACAAACGGCAAGTGTTCCACGCATCTTGTTTACAACAAGTGTTGCGAGTGCTTCGTTATCAATATCTTCAGCAATGATAAGAAGAGAGCGACCAGTTCCAGAAACACCTTCCAATACAGGAAGAAGTTCTTTTACTTTTGTGAAAGTGCTATCAGCAATTAAAATATATGGTTTATCTAATACAGCTGACATATTAGCATTGTTAGTTACAAAATAAGGTGATTTGAAACCTCTATCAAATTGTAACCCTTCTACTGTTTCTAAATAAGTTTCTCCTGATTTAGACTCTTCAATATAAACAACACCTTCACGTCCTACTGAATTCATAGCAGTAGCGATTAGTTTACCTACTTCTGGATCGTTATTGGCTGATATAGTAGCAATTTGTTCTAGTTGCTCTTCTGAAGTAATATCTTCAGCATTAAGTCTAAGAAGGGAAGTTACTTGTTTAACAGCAGTATCAATACTACGTTTGATTTCAACAGCATTAGCACCATTGTTAAGATGAGAAAGACCTGCTTTTACCATCTCACGTGCTAATAGAGTAGAAGTTGTAGTACCATCACCTGCTAAGTTAGCAGTTTGAATAGCTGCTTGTTTAACTAAAGATACACCAGTTTCTTCTACATTATCACTAAGTGAAATAGATTTAGCAACAGTAACACCATCTTTAGTGCTTTGAGGATAACCTTCTGGATTTGAAATGACTACATTACGACCATTAGGACCTAACGTTGATACAACGGCATCTGCCAATTTATCAATTCCATTTACTAATTTTTGACGTCCTTCTGGACCGAATTCAATAATTTTACTCATCGTTTTTGTTTATTTTTGCTAAAACTTCGTTTTCTTTACCAATCCAGTATGTTTCGCTATCATACTCAAATTTTGTAAATCCCATTGTAGGTAATATTACAATATCATTTACTTGGAGTTGAGTTGGGACAAAGGTTCCCATATTCATATGGCCTGGACCTACTCCTACTACTTGTCCTGTTTTGTTTGTTTCATTCCCCAAATCTGGAACTACAATGTTTCCATACTTTGTTTCTTCTACTTCTACCGGTTTAACGATAACCGCATTATATAATGCTTCGATCATAATTTAATTATATTTATTAGTTCTTGTGATTTTGCTTCAAAACGTTCTACGAATTCACGTAGAGTATCATAACCTTGGGATTTGGCACCATCGAGAGCGATAGCCTCCAAACAAGTACCAAGTTTATGGTAATGCCCAATGGTATTTTGATATTCGTGACCTGCTTCAGAATATGTTGATTTCTGAGCAATGTAACAATGATCATCCAATTGAATGTAATAAGGAGTCAATACTGGATCCTTAATAAAACGTAAATTTGATTTGCTGGGCTTAGCCATAACTGTTTATTTATTATTATAACGTGAATATACGAAAAGTATTGCGCTAGGACACGCTTTTTTTGTAAAACTTTTATTTTATTTTGATTACTTTTGGTTTTGCCTCATCTGATGTAGGGATATGGAGTTTTAAAAGTCCATTTTCCATTTCAGCATTAATTTTATTCAAATTAAACTTTGGAGAGATTTTATATCCTAAGTCGAATGACTTTTTGGATAAACCATGATAAATGTAACCCGAAAAATCGGTTTCTTCATCTGGTTTTTGATAGCTGATTTTTAATAAATCACCTTCTACGTTAATATTAAGATCTTCTTTAATAAGACCAGTACAAGCGACTTCGAAGTGTAAACCTTCGTCGTTGTAGTAAATATTAAGTGGGTGGGGTTGTTTAGAATTTAACGCCGGAGCGAATTGGTCTTCAGTGTTGAAGAAGTTTCTAAATAGGATGTCGAACGGAGAACGTTCGTACGGGTTTAATGTACTCATATCATTTTATTTTTTGAGTGCCTGAGCTACTCGATTAATTAAAAACATAACAACGTGCCCTAGCTACAATGTTACTTTGCTATACATATATTAAATATCTGCCTTCCGCACAACATAATAAAAACTACTCCAATTTTCACCTTCGAATTCGAACTTAACGTATCCTTTAGTGTTAAATTTCATAGTTGCTTTAGTAGCATCTTTATTATTATTAAGTATTGATTTGAACATTGCCGAGTTAAAAGGCAATTCAGTCCCATAGGGAACATTGTTTAATGTTGTGTTAGGTACCTGATAGTCGATTTTATTTGTATGATTAGAAACATCACCAAATGATAAAACTAAAACATCTTGTAAATCTAAATCCTTATCAATATTAACTATTACGTTATCACTTTCGAGTGCGTTATGTGCTTTAATAATGGCACTGATACTTTCTGAATCTAACTCACTAATAATCTCATATTCACCTGATTCAGTAATTCCACCTACACTTGAGATAAGTAGTAAATCAGTTAATGAGAAATTCAGAGTATAATTCATATCTGAAATGATGAGTTTGGTAAATACTTTTTGTGTTTTTTCTAACTCTAAAAATAATTCACCACTGGTAACACCCAGTAATTTATTCAATTTTGAAGTATCATATACCGCCATTTCGCCATCTTCTAGCGGAAAATCTGCGTGATTAACGCGTCCAATCATGTCCTTATTGGGCGATTGGAAATCAATATTTAACGCGTTATCTTCAATAGTCCATTTAACAGATTCAACTAATCCATTTAGGTGATATTTACCAATAACTGACTGGAGATCGTGTTTGCTTATCATATTAAAAACTAAAAATTAAATTTCGGTAAGGGTTCATATTGAGCTCCCATCCTAAATCGTTATAAAATCCCATTAATTTACTTTCTAAGATAGATTCAAATGCTCTATTCTTATCGGCATACTTATCCAATAATATAGTGATTTTCTCTGGGGGAGCCACATCTAAAAACGCAAGTGCTTCAATTTTATATGGGTTTTCTTTTAAATAAATCCACTTAATTCTATCACCTTGAGTAATTTTAGAATGCTGTTTATCTAGTTTCCAGAATGTAAGTAAATCATTATATTTAATAGCTGCTTTTACAGGAGCAGGAGCACCTTGATTAATAGAAGAAAACATTTCTCCAGGACGTGGAGGTGAAGCTAAATATTTTTCTAGCGTTTTCACACGAGTTGGGTTACCTAAAATAGTAAGGTTAGTATCTGGAGATAATATCTTGGTTCTAAAACTCTTTAATAGGGCATCTATTTCATCTTGAGGAGCACCTTTAATTACTCTCTGTAGGACATCCTTAAAGAATACTCCAAATATTTTAGGGTAATTAGATTTCATAAATTCTAACCCTTTAATATCTAAATCATCAGTAGGAACACCCTCCTTTTTCGTAATCCACTGAGCATAACGTCGAGGGGCTCTAAAATACCCAGCACGAATCATACACTCAGTTTTCATATCAAATCTATGTGTTTTAATATTAAATGCCTCTAACGCCAGTGTGTCATAGGATTTAGTAATTAAATCTTGGTATTTTAAAGCTACTTCCTCAAGTTTTACATCTCTTTCCTCCTCAGACATTTCGTCAAAGTTAGGATAAAGGTGCCTAAGCATAGGTTCAGCATTGTAATAATTAGAATCTGTATCTACATAAACGCAGTAGTTTGTATCTTCTTTATCACATATAAACCAAGGTGTGCTTTCTAAGTGGTTCATTCTTCTTCACTTTCTTTTAGTGGTGATTCTACACCACCTTTACTATTAGTTAGTTGTTCAGGTGCGAAAATACGGAATGATGAACCTTTAAGAGTAAATTTACCTCCTTGTCTCAACATCTTACGGAAGAACATTTCGGAGTGTTCACTCCAATTTTCCCCCATACTAACTATTTCATCTTTGGTTAGGACTTTACCTTCACACTCAACGATAACTCCTTTTCTAATTGCTTGTCTTGTAATCATAATTTTCTAGTTTTATTTTCCTTTTGCGTCCTTTTCTGAAATTATAGGATGTTTAGTATATTTTTCTATTATAGATTTTACTTCAGGGAGTGATTGCCATACAATAGAATGTTCTGATTCTGGGGAGTATTCACCTTTAACTAAATAAACTACAATAGTATCAGGTTCTAATGTTAAAAACCCATGAGCATATTCTTTATGTAGATAAACAGCATTACCTCCATTTAATTCTTGACTATAAGTTTTACCATTAACTAAATCATAACCAATATCAATAATAGAACCACGTATAACTTTGATATACTTTTCTTGTGGTGGGTTTGTTTGGTAATGCATCCCTCTAAAGGTATATCTCCCATCATTTGTACTGATTGAACATTGGTTCCATTTAACATCCATTATATCTAAAGGTACAGGAGTATAACTTCCACGATTATCTTTAAACGTAGGGTGTATCAATTCTTTCATAATGTTATTGTGCCCTTTATTACTTGATTCATATGTGAATTAGCGTATTTTGCTGATTCTTGAATAATCCGTTGTCCTGTAAGTGTAATGCTTTCACTTAAAATCACATTACCATACCTGAAGCTACCAAGAGCAGTTGCACCATACAAGCTATTTAGCAAAATTTTCATTGTATGTTGTTTGAGGTGCATTAATTCTCCTAGTTCTTTATTACCCTCTTTGTAGGCTTTTTTCATTTGATTTTTAAATACTACCCTCTCATTAAACCATTTGTTTAGGATAGTAGATAATACTGAATCAAAATCGGTTCTATACATTACTCCATTAGCTGATACTGATAAGTTTTCACTTTCGATTAACTCAATTAAATCTGGGATTTTAATATTAGTGTTTTGGCGTTTAGCGTTTTGAACTAATATAGAGCGATCTTGATCCATCTTCTTTAGATCGTTTAAACCATATCTACAATTGAAGATTTCTTTATTTTCAACCATTACCTTTTCATCTGGGACTATGATTCTTCCTACTAAGGTTTCCTTACCAATATTTAAAGACATAATAATTGAAGGATATAGTGAAGTTAAATCCTCATCAAACATATAGTTAAAAATACCTGCTGTAGGGCAAAATAAATAACCACCAGCATAGTTCTTTTTATTAATCGGGTTTGGATCACGAGCAGGTGGAGCAATACCTTCACTTAATAGATAAGCTGAAATTGCACCATCTTGGGTTTTAGTATTAGCATATACCTCACTATAATTGTGCTTACCCTTATGTGCTAGGTTTTTAATAAGTGCTAAGTAATCTAATTTTTCATCTAATAATTTAAGGATTTCGACATCACGGAAGTTATATTGGATAAACTTATGAATATCATCTTCAAATAAGTTATCTAAATTACCTTCATACTCGATTTTATTTAATCCAGTATACTTTTCACCAATAACATCTAATTTATATGATGGTTCATCTCTAAAGCTAAACTTTTTATGAACTCTCATATAATCTAAAGACTCGACACCTACAATGTCTACAAACATATCTTGCTTATACCATCTAGCCTTTATTTCACCTGTTTCTTGGTCTCTATATTTAGCTGATTTTTTAGTTTTAACAATTCCTAAAGGTGATAAACTATTAGCATCTCTTTTAGTTAATACCTTTTCAATCCTGTAATAAAGGTAAGGAATATCAAAATAATCACTATTCCACCCAATAATAATATCTGGGTTTAACTCCTTAAATCGTTTAACAAACGTTTGAAGTAATTCCTTCTCGGTTTTGACAGGGATTATTTCTTTGTTCTTAGCTTTAGTACGATTAAGTTGTCCTTTTTTATCTAAAATAATAATTGCCCATTCATCTGTAGGTAAGTTATACCAAGCAATAGAGGTAACTGGTTTTGGAGCATCTTCTATATATTCTTCAGTCAGGGCACCTCCCATCTCAATTTCGATATCGAAAAAGACTTCTCGGTGCCCTGTCGAAGGTTCATCATTAATTCCGTATTTTTCAATAAGAAACTTTTGATAAGCAGGCATATCATGAAAGTGTAATCCAGGTGTGTTTTTATCCTTATACATTGGGTGTTTAGAAAAACGCCAATTTGTAATAGGTTTTACAAACTCACCATTTAGACCTTTAAGAGTTGATTCTGCAGGGTTACAATTAACATAAGACTTATTCTTATATTCAACTACCTGGTGTTCACCATCATCCTCCCATAAATGCATTTCATACAAATTGTGGTCTAATTTTTTACCTTGATAACACTTTTTATACATTATAACTTATTACTTTTACTTCTATTTTCTGAAATAGTCATTGGGGTTGTATTTGTATAATGGAAACTACCACCTTTACTTAATGGTATTGTGTGGTCGATTTCCCAATATGTTCCATAGTTTCCCCAATCCATATTTTTATCAAATCGTTGTTCTAAATATACGTAATATTCTTTAATAGAACAACCTAGCATATCTAAAGTTTCACCTTTCTTAAAACCATTTTTTATAGCATTGTGTAGTCTGATTCTGGTATTTCGTAATAGAGTCCATTCCATATCAATCCCATACTTCTCATCGTATTCTTTCTTTCTCCAAACCTTTCGTGTCGCTTTGTGTTTATCACTTTGCCTATACTTTCTTTCTATAGCCTTGGTTCTTTCAGGATTTTCAGATTGCCATTTAATAGCATTTTGATTCATCTTTTCTTTGTGGGTATTATAGTAGGTGAGTTTACAAGGTTTACACCTGTAATCAAACCCACCTACTTCACTTTTGTTACGATGGAAGTTTTCAGTTATTAACTCAAACTCCCCTTTACACAAAGAACATTTTCTTAACTCCATAATATGATTTTGTTATAAATATTATGGAAGTACCCCATATTACACGGGTTTACAACTTGCTATTTCATCAGCTGTGAACAACTGTGATAGGTCTGGTCTGTAATAGTTGATATTCTTCATGACCTTCTTATCTCGTGTTCTATAGACAATAAAATATTCTCCAACCTTCTCGTAGTGACAACTCTCATTCTGCTCATCGGAACGTCTGAGAACCGTTGCTTGTGCCTCTTCTTCGTTACGGCAAGCCTTTGACATATTACTCCCTTGTACTTCTTGATAGGCTTCCCATACTTTATCCTTAAGACCATGTAGTTGAGCTCCGTTTCCAAGGGAAACGTAGGTAATGTCACATAAAGCGTCAAGAACCTCAACAATATCGCCTGCTTCACAGGCAGCTTTGTACTCTTCAAGTTCTTCGAGAATGAAGTCATAAACAAACATCCATTCCTTAGTGTTTTCAGGTATGTTA
>Ga0209092_10002313_pt1 | contig 17571 bp, 11 predicted proteins | sample FraStrMetagenome_FD_187446 | JGI IMG/M metagenome (GOLD analysis project Ga0209092, IMG submission 187446) | Marine eukaryotic phytoplankton communities from Arctic Ocean - Fram Strait ARC3M Metagenome (SPAdes) (version 2) | ecosystem: Environmental > Aquatic > Marine > Oceanic | place: Fram...
GCTTTTGTTTTCCCATCATCTTGGTATCTTTTGTTGAATAATTTTTAGATTTTCTCTCTCCATATTCATCCTGAATACTAGACTCTACGTACATGCTTGTATCTTTGGGCTCAACTTTCTCTTTTCTTTCTCCCCAAGTAACCCTCCGATCAACCAATGACGATTTTTGCTCGACCTTTTTCAATTTCCTATCAGCCTCCATAAACTCTTTTTCATCATTCTCTTTACAATCATTAACATCTTTATTCCTAATACCCACTTTCTCCAAGTATTTCGGTTTTCTTATTGGTATAGTCCTTAGGGACTTGTCAATCCCTCTGCCGAAAACCTTCCCCCGCATAATTCCACTTCTACTCGGTCTTCCAAGACACGACTTTTTCCCACTTGCAGTACAATTAAGATCTAGATTCAATGAAATCCTTTTTAATTTCAATTTCTATCACCGGCGACTGTACTTTCCAACAATCGGCTTTTGGCCATTTACTGTTATAGCTAATTATTCGTAGGACTACGTAGACTTCAGCACAAAACTTGTTAATTTAGCGTTACGTTTTTATAGTTCCGTAAAAAACTTTTATTTCTCTAAGGTATGTTGGAAGCTGATCTAAAAACTTCTGAACAGTAAAAGATTTTGACAATTCTGGTAGGGCATCAGGTTCTTTATGATTCTCAACCATCTCTTGATGACATTTTAGTAGTTCCCTAAGCCTTTCTCGATTGAGAGATGCTGTAGTGATCCGCCTACCAATTGATCCATATATCTTCGCTCCATAAGCTGCAATAACTTATCTTTGTTCACAAATCGTAGGGATTGCTTGACCCGGCTTTGATACCATCGGGGCCGTCAGATTTTGGGGATTAGGGTTCGGTTCTACCCAATTTGGTTAAATGGGGAAATATACAACATGCATATTATCTCACAATCAATACAGGACGAAAATATAATGCAAATAGATGAAAAAACAAGATACAAACCTTCTTTGTTGACCTCCTCCACACCATGTGGATCGAAAGATGTACCATCATACACGCAGAATCGACGGGCACTGAAGAAACCATATTTCCGAGCCAAATGATAGCGCTACATGAGCAAACCCAGAGTAGTGATATCCATAGGTTCGATAAGCACTTACTAAAAAAAGACACGAATTTTTTCGATGTGCACCAAGAGATGTAGGCATTACGCCTTTGACATGAGATACCATTTGATCTCATACGTGATTTCTATCCCGTCGGATGTCACACCATATGCCTCTTACGCTCATCACATTACCTTTGTAGTCCAATGAAGCACTGGGTCTGATAAGCTATTTAAGTTAAGCGATGTAGTATTTAGCGCTCGTCAACCATCTATTCATTCATTCACTCATTCATTCATTCAACAAGCATAAGACGTATAACATTAAATTATAAGTTATCTTTAACTAATTAATATCAGTCCGTTATATTTAACTGCTGATAAGTTAATATTTTTCCGCTAGATTCAGATACCAGGATTCAATTTCCAAGACTGACTCTAATCTTTAGACACGACATAAATTAAGTTAGAACATCTTTATGAACCAAAACATTAGCTATTACCCGTTGCTCATACAAATACAACTTTAATTCAACCGTAATGGACACTTTTTCATTCACCATTACATTTAAGGAAATCAACAAACAACAAAGTTTACCTATAATTGGCCCTCAACCTGTCACCGCCCCCAAAAAGTGACACCTTCAATCTGTCCATAAATGAAACTAAGATCATAAAAACAAGGAAATCAAATGTTGCACTCACCTCCTCCGATAAAATTTGAAACCAGTTCGAAATGCCACCTTCAAAAAAATTGTCCAACTATTCTGAACCAATAAAAGTAGAGGAAAAGGGCTTATTATTATGTATTCTTCAATCTAATATTACTTCATAATTACCCAATTAATATAGTTTTGAAACTAGCTGATCATTATTTCTTTCTCCATTTTTAAATCTATTGTACAAATATAAATAATGAGCATTTTTTGACTCATGATAATTGAATTGACTGTATATTCTCTAACCGATGTGTACTTTAGCTGGATTTTAATAATGATCATATTATTTAGATATTTAAAGTTATGTTTTTTAATTACAGAGATGCTATGATTAGCATAGTATTTCGATAGTCATTAAGCATTTATTTTGGTTACATTTTGGCCGATTTGACTTTTTCCACAAATCCTTGCATTCGACTCATCAAATCATCTACTCCAGTTTTACCTTTGGCACTCATGAACATTAATCTCGAATGGGTCATTGCCTGTTTCAAACCTTCCTCTAACTCATCTCTAGTTAGACGAGTTGTCAAACCCTTTTCCCATTCTTCTTTCTTACTATTTGATTCTTCTTCCTCTTCCCAAACATCCATTTTGTTAACAACAACAATTTGAGGCATTTGAGCTAATTTGCCATTTCCATATCGTAATATTTCTTTATTTAACATATCAAAATCTGCAATAGGATCATTGGATGTAGCATCTACTAAGTGGAGGATTACATGACATCTTTCAACGTGACGAAGAAAAGCATGACCTAATCCGATACCATCTGCAGCTCCAGCAATGAGACCGGGTACATCACATAGGACTAGTCCAGAAGACCCCCCAGCACCCGTGCGTGCTTTGGAGCTATAAGATTCTTCTAAGGGAGGAATCCATACTCCCACTTATAGATTTGAAGTTATAAAATAAAGAGGTTTGTGAGATTACAAGCTTTGTTTCTCCAAAATATTGATAGAATGTGATAAATAAAAAACTTTATTACTCACAATTTGGAATGACAGTGGTAAAAGGGTACTTTGGACGCAATAAAAAGCAGCAAATAAATAATGATTAGAAAACCAAGAGGAAAGTTAGAATCATGAAATATAATGAGAGTTTCTGTAATCAAACATAAATTTATACTCACATTGGCAATCTTGGGCTTCGCGCGCGTTACACTAGCCAAAAAAGTACTTTTACCAGCATTTGGAACACCAACTAATGCAACATCTGCAACAATTTTCAAAGTTAATTTTAATCTTTTTCGTTCTCCTCCGACTGGTGATGCTCTAGTTCTTCGCACTCCTCTTCCACCACCACCTTTTATACCAATCACTCCTGTCCCTTCTCCTCCCATCCCTCCTTGAGCTACTAATAACGAAGACGTGCTTTCTTTTGAAAGATCTTCATCTTCCACCTCCGTATTGATGGCATCGACAGATCCAATATCCACCAAGGTAGTTTTCGTTACTTCTTTGTCACCTGTCTCAGGGTCAATTATAAACTCATCTATTTCTTCCTGAACTACCGTCCCCGGAGGAACCCTAATAAATACATCTTGGGCATATTTTCCATTTTTAAATTGCCGTCCTCCATCTTGTCCATTCTCTGCTCGAAAACTCATCGGTCTGACAATTCTCGATTTATCAGATAAACTAGCCCCACCTCCACCACCAAAGGAATTAGGTCTCCAAGCCATAGTCAAACCAGCTAGGGTATTCAAACTTTTATCAGATACTACATAAACGTCTCCACCGTTCCCTCCATCTCCACCATCAGGAGCCGAATCTTGATTTTTTTTTCCTTTTTTATATGTGGATGCACCCTGACCACCCGATCCAGCACGGACATAAATGATGGCCTCATCAAAAAAGGAATATTCATTCATACTATTGTTACTGGCATCATCCACATCAGATTCTTCTTCAGATGAGGTAAGTGTTTGTTGATATCGTTTGTTTTGAGATAAATCTATATTTGGAGAAAAGTAAGTAATTTCTTCAGAGGTTTCACCGTTGTTTTTATTGTCGGTCATCAAGAAGAACGTTTTAAATTTTGACGGTCTTTGGAATGTATATGATTGAAACCCATCAACAAACATGGAGGAGGGAGATATTCTACAATTGAATGGAGACGGAATAAGAATAAAAGTGAAGAAAAGAAAAATGGGTTTTATCGCACGTTTCCATTTTCGTGATTTGTATTGGGATTTGTATTGGGATGATACATTTTGTTTATGGTTCACATGATGATCTCCAGATGCGATATTCATATTGAATTTTTCTGTGGTGGTGTTTGGTTTGTAAGACATCGCATAAAACTCTACTTTTGGAAATTGTTGTCACGGAACCCCTCATTTTTTATTTGGTTGTCAAGTTTGTTCGTCAGTCTGCTGGTGATGAATATCCTTTTGCTCCATACACTCAAGTGGTTACAAGTGGAAAGCGATAATAAAATATATTGTATGACGTCATGACATAATTTCTAAGAAAATATTCAATATCCAATGCGATCTGCTGTGTGACACATTTGATATCATAGGTGACATGAATATGATCGATGTAATTGAAATTGCAAAAATTTAGTAATTAGCAGTATTAATTTCCGACTTTCATTTCCAAAAGAGATCCTTTGCTTGCACAGAGCTGCAGAGAAAACTTTACGTAGATTGTTTTCGACCTCTGAGGTGATATCATTAATCTCACAAATGGAGAGAAAGGCAAGACTCATATTAATTATTCTTATCACATGAATTATAAAAGCTACATGAGAATGCTTCAAATCCCATTTAAGTAATGGTGATCCGAAGCCGCATGGAGATTCAACAAACAATCAACTTACGTAAAGTAGGTCCGTAACAACATTTTGAGATACAAGATGTTTGTGTATCTTATCACGTAAATCACAAAATCGGCGAAAAGTTCTTTTCTTAAATACGAATGATTCTTGTTACAAAGCTACGTGAAATATCATTTCAATAAAGCTTTAATTAAAATCAAGTTGATCGGTAAAAGTACAAGAAGTATCACAAAAACTTCTCGATTTCACTTTCAACCCAAGTGTGACATCTGCTGGATTTATTGTTAACTATTGCAAATTTTCTCATTCTTCATTTAGAACAATCTATCACGTTCTGACAACATTCAAGTCAGGCCCAGCACTAAATTTATTAACTTTCAGAAGAAAAGAACCCCGTTCTTTTATTAATCTATTATCAATACTCATCATGGGCTGTAAGTCAAGCAAATCAGTATTGAAAGAAGACGCTCTTGATTCAAGTCTTCACAAAAAACTCTTGAAAGACAAAAATCGCAAAGTGGATGACATATACACTCGTCAAGAAGAAATTGCAAAGGGTACAGGAACTTCCATTGTACATGTAAAAAATTCTCGATTCGTCAAGACACAGCATACGGGTTATGCCATGAAATTATACGATGGAACATCCGAGTTACCACCAGATTTACTAAAAGAAGCTGAAATTCTTCGAGTATGCGATCATCCCAACATTGTGAAATTGTATGAGTTGGGGAAACACCAGAAACGAGCCACTCTCGTCATGGAGTTTTGTACGGGCGGAACGGTGGCGGATGGCTTCCCATACACAGAAAAGGAATCATCTAAAATTATATGGCAATTGTTATCTGCAGTAGATTACTTGCATAAAAAGCACATTGTTCATCGAGATATTAATTTATCAAATGTCATGTTTGAAAATGATGTAAGAAATAAGAAAAAAATTTCTACTGTAAAATTGATTGATTTTGGGTGTGCTACTAAAATGAAGATGTGGACAAATGGCGCATTTAGAGGAACTTATAAGTTCGAGGATGAACAAACGGGTGGAATCCACACAATGGCACCTGAAGTAATTGCTGGGAAGTATACTACAACGGCAGATATGTGGGCTGTAGGCGTTTGTGCGTACATGCTGATCTCAGGAAACAAAATGCCCTTTGATGGGGAAACAATGTAAGTTTACTGTCCAGCCTTAAAGTATGGAAATTCCTTTAACTTGGAAAAGAATGTAACCTCTTACCTTTGAGATTTTTGACTGCAATTATTTACAAAAACTACAGAACGCAAATTCAAACCAAAATTAAATGCAATGCAGTAAATTATTCCGAAATAAAATCCAAAAAGGCACTTAACTTTATCAAAAAATGCCTCACAACAAATCCGGCCATCCGCATCAAAGCCTCTCAAGCTCTGCGAGATCCATGGGTTATTCAAACGAAAGAAAAAATAGTGATGCCCAACAAGCTCGTAGCTGCTTTTCAAAAGTATATGCGCAGTCCTATCGTTATGAGAGTCGCATTCAATGCCCTTGCACGGAAGGCAAATGCGACGAAAATATCAGATTATCGCGAAGTCTTTATTCAATTAGATACTACCCAATCCAATACCTTGACACGAGAAGAGTTTGTGACAGGATTTGAAACATCTGGATTCTATCAAGAAGAGTTAGATGTGTTATTTGATAAACTGGATATTAACTGCAATGATGAAATCATGTACACCGAATTTATTGCCGGGACATTGGCCAATGATGAAATGACTAACACAGATTTAATGTTAGCCTTTGATCAAATGGACGTAGATGCATCAGGTAAAATAACAAAGAAAAATCTAATTGAATTGCTTGGAAGATCTCCTGCCGTGAAAAAGAAATTAGATGAGGATAAAGTATTTGCAAAATACAAAAAGTTAAAGTTTGAAGACTTTTCAGCACTTTTCGTAAATAATAGTCTCGACCGATCCATACATACTTTTCAAGAATTCGAGGAAATAAATGAGGAAGAGGAGGGATGACTGGTAAACCTCCTCACACTTGCTACACCAAAGAATGTGAAACTTTATATTCGACTGTTCATTTTGCTTCTTCTGTGCATTCTTGTATATTACATATTTTCATTTGAAAGGAAAAATCCAACAAAAGCAAGGATAGTATGTTAGATTATGTTTAATTTTATAAATTCAAGGTAATCTTTGAATATTAGCAAATGTGACTCCCAAGTTGCCATAGCATTCAGGTTTCAGAATTTGAAAGTTATTGTAAAACTACGATTGTATTTGTAATATTTTAATTTATTTCAGTTAAAGCATTTGACATTCTTTTTGCACTATCCGTATTTCGTTTCCAATTTACCAATTATGCTATTCATGCTTCTATGCTTATATTTCAAGGATATACTGCTACTATAACCTTTTGCATCGAATGGTATCTTCAAGCTGAACTCTAAAATTACATTTTATGATAGCACTGGCCTGTACCAAGCCGTAAAACAGATTCAGCACCTGCAAAGCTTCTTAATAAACCAGGGGGTAGAAATCCTCCTTCACAGGCACATCGAAACTGTGGAGTGTCTTCAGAAGGATCGATTTTTTCCTCCTGTGAGGTTTGTACAATGGATTCTTTACCTTGCTTTATTTTCTTTGAGGGAAAAAGATCGTCTAAATCATTTTCTGTGATTTTACACATGAATGGGTCTTTCTTCATGCCATTCAATGACAACGAATCATTTATAATTTGTTTCATTTGAATGGTAGTATTCTTTGCGTTAGGCGACTCTTCTTGTCTTGCAAAGGCGGTAACATTGGTAGGGGTAACATCATTAGGATCGCTCAATGATATGGGTTTAGGAGGGGGCTGATATATCACAGGATATAAAACCCAGCAAATGAGGGCTATGAATAGTATTAAATAAAGAAGGGATGGATGAGTTTGATACAGCTGTATCACGCCATATGAGACGAGAATTGGAGGAAGAGCCTGCCGAATAGTTGCCATTGCTTCGTAGCGTTATGTAATTTAGTGCGTTCGATAAAACGTAATCAGTTTTAGGTTCGACTACAAACTAGATTCAGTGTCTGGATTGAGTAATGTTCATTTTCATTTCCGGTTTGCATCCAATCGTCTCCACCACAAATTTAGAAAATTTGAATATGATTGAACAATCTAAGAATGATCAAAACGAAATTGGGGCACAATTGTTTGTATAATCTCCCCTTCTTATCCCATTTCTTTTATCATGCCAAAACTGATGCATTCTTCAGGTTTAAAAATACGTTATAGACCTGTCTAATCCCATTAATCTTGAATCTAATATATTTTTGATTGATCAAGATAACTAATTTTTAGATTGTGACAAAGGTGATATTTATGAGTTGCCATGGATACAGTAGCTTATGTTATCACCTTAATTTTTCCTCATAATTTTTCTCATGAAAATATCTTAGCAACAAAAGCGAAGTTTTTTTCATTTTCATTGGCCACTTAATGAACGTCTGTAAAGAAATCCCATATGTGCTGAATGAACATTTTTATTCTAAGAGTGCAAAGTCTATTGTTCATCTTCTCACAAGTTCTTTCTAACAGTATCTCATATATGAGAATGTGGATCAAAATGGTTTCTTTTTTAATTTAGTTTTTGTCTTAAAAATTGATTTCAAATGAACTCTGACTTCAAAAAGATTGTTATCGAACGAATACTTGATACATGAAGTCTTTCATTAATATTGCATAAATTATATGCAAGTACAATCGATGAACATGTTTGTATCAAATAGTTCCCAGCGGCAAGGTTTATCCTAATGTGGGTAAAACAAATCGAGAAACGACACCTGGCAAATTTAATGGTGCTCGATGTCAAATTGTCAAAATTACATAACACGTTGATCTCTAAATAAGTGAAGAAATACGTATGAAAGCAGGTCCGTGATTAAGCCATTTAATTAGAGCAAAATTCAAGAATCCTAAATACAAACTTAACCTCATCCATCTCCAATTGATCACTTTTGCACATTCAAACCACAAGACAGGGAAGCAAATTTATCGTGTCGAGCCTCAGAAATCAGATAGGCATCGCACTTGAACGACACTTCCAAGCTAACCAACTTCCGAACCGCTGGGACAAATCCTCTCACTTGTACGAAATGAAAGTGGCGGTCGAAGGAATAACTGCGATATCGGTAGTATCTTTGGCCATTCTCACTTTGTTTCAAATTGCACCAAACCACGATTCCACATTCTTTCATGTATCAAAGCATCTAGTGAATGAAAATTCCAATAAAGATCGTCATGTGAACTCAATTCCTTCAATGAAGCATTTACCTTTCAATTTTTCAAGGAAAAAAACTAAGTTCTCTGTGCTTCCAATTTATGCATCAGCAGACACAGTCAAAGGATTCTCTAATTTTCCCTCAAATGAAAGAGAGAGCAAAGTTGTTCCTAATGACCAACTAATGAATTCTGAAAAAAAACATAGTATTGAGCACCCCTCATTTCTGTCCGTTGGAAAAAATAATAAATTAGTTGTCTTATCTGATCTTAATTGGAAAAAGAAAGCTCGGTCTCTAAGAGGTCATCAACAGTTTTTCGACTTTGAAGAGAGTAGTGATGATGAAAAGTATGACACAAATAAAGCGCAGGACTACGATCTAGATGAAGGCTTGGAAGCAATTCATGTTAACAATGTCGATTTCGGATTTTATCCCGTTTATTTTGATACATTCCGTGGGGAAAGATTACAAATAGAAATGGAATACTATAAAACTCATGATAAAAAATGGAGGGAACAAACCATTTTGGAAACTTTTTTATATGATATGGGAATGCAAAATATTGAGGAGGAAAAACTCGCAATGTATCACTGGTTTGATGAGTCGGTTCATTATTGTCGGTGGGAGGGAATTAAATGTGGTGCCTCATATGCAGATGGTTCACTGAATACAAATGTTCAAGCAGAATCCATCACAGAAATTATTCTCCCAAACTTTTCACTTCAAGGGCATATACCCACTGAAATATCTTTCTTTACTAATTTAAGGGTATTGAATTTGCATGGAAACAAAATACATGGATCTATCCCAAAACATTTGGCAAAACTTCAGCACTTGCTTTCTCTTGATTTAGGTGACAATCAAATCACTGGATCAATACCACATAAAATGTTTTCAAGATTGCATCGTTTGCAATACCTGTCATTAGATTCTAATCAACTAATCGGTACAATCCCTGAACAGCTGTTTGGTTTGGGAAATGAAAGTGACCAAGTTCCGAGACATCTGGCTTTTTTGGATCTAAGTTGGAATATGTTTGTTGGGACTATACCATCGCAAATAGAAGACCTATGCAAAAGCGCAAACTTAGAAACTCTTTTTTTGGAAGGTAATATGATATCCGGAACAATTCCAAATACAATGGGAAACTGTATATCACTTCGTCGATTCGATATTCATTCAAATCAGGTCAAAGGAACCATCCCAAAAGAATTAGGAGCTCTTGATAATCTGAATATGTTGATCATATCAAATAATCAGGTAGAAGGGACAATACCATCAACTTTGTTCAAGTTAAAGGAATTACAAACTTTCTTTTTATCTGACAATCAGCTAAGTGGTACCTTAACTCAATCATCTTGGAAACACATGACAAAGCTTAAAAATGTAGCCCTATCAAAGAATCAATTGCGCGGAAAGCTGCCGTCTCTAGGAGGATTACAAAATATTCAATATCTTGATTTGCATGAAAACTCATTCACTGGCTCACTTCCAAAAGATGTTGTCAAATTGCAAACTTTGCAATTCTTAGACTTGAGTTCTAATAATGTGACAGGAAGTATATCGAAAGAGTTCGGGGAAGTAAAGCTGCTATTGAGCCTAAATATTAGCAATAATAGGTGAGTTTGTGAATTTCCTCTGTTATGTGAGGATTCGAAATGCATTTTTTTCAAATATTTTTCTCTACTTTTCTGATGAATTTCCATATATTCTATTTTAATAGACTAACTGGAACAATACCAGAGGGTTTATGTACCAATCCTATGATTAACAACGGAAATACTAAGGATCACGGATGCGATGCAATTGCATGCCCCTCAGGATACTATAGTGCCAGTGGATCAGCAACTCTTAATTCAAAATGTAGTGTTTGCAAAGTAGATAATAACAATCAAAGTAGCGGTCAAGATTATTTGAAGGAAATACTAGGAAAGACACGTTGCAAGATGGCCCCACCGATTGTCCCTACCTATCATCAATCCAACCAAAACTTGCCCTCTGGCGATGTAGATGGAGACGGAAAGATATCACAACGTGAAATTCTTAGGCTGTTATATTTGTACACGAGTATGAGCGAGACAGGAAACGCGTGGGACGGCGACTCAAACTCGAAATGGCATAAATGGAAAGATTTGAAAGTTCATGAATGTGACCTTCCAGGAATTGTCTGCAAAAACGGTGATGTCGTTAGCATTCAATTAAGAGAAGTGGACCTTTGTAGCAAAAAGAGCATGGACGCAAATGCAAATAATAAGAAAAATGACGGAGAGTGCTTCGGTCTTCCAACTGAGTTAGGATTGCTGCACTATCTTGAAATTCTCAATTTGAGTTATAGTCCAGACTTAAGCGGGAATATACCTTCAGAAATCGGTCTCTTGCGACATTTGAAAGAGTTGAATCTTTCACATTCACCAAACTTAGCCGGATCTATTCCAACAGAAATTGGTAACGTAGTATCTTTGACAATTTTGAACATCTCTGATGCTGGAATTAAAGGTACCATTCCATTCGAGATTGGCAATTTGAAGCAATTAGAAAGAATTGATTTATCTTTGAACAGATTCTCGGGTTCTATTCCAGAAAGTGTTGGAGAGTTGAAAAACTTGAAGGAAATTCTAATTTCACGTAGTGCATTGAATGGTACTATTCCTGATTCATTAGGAAAGTTGAGAAATCTGGAGAATCTGGAACTTTATGGAAACAATCTTGAAGGCTCTCTTCCATCATCTCTTGGAGACTGTTCGTTTTTGATGCGTATTGACGTATTTAACAACAAAATGACAGGGACGATTCCTGGGTACCTTGCAAGAATTCCACTTCTTCAAATTGCACATTTTAAAGATAACTTTTTTACTGGTACTCTTCCATCAAATTTTGGAAGTCATCCTTTATTGTCTTGGTTGGATGTTTCATCAAATAAACTACAAGGAAAGATACCCACAAGTATTGGGGCCTCTGCTTCTCTGAAAGAGCTACATCTAGGAGGAAATAGGTAAGTCATGGAAGTTTTATCCACATTTTGATAGAAGGTGACTAACAAAGATATTTTGTTAGACTTCAAGGTCCAATTCCTGAAGCACTTTGTACCAACAAAAAAATCAATGGTGGCTCCACTCCTCAGCATAGTTGCGACGCAATTTTATGTCCTGTGGGAACGTATAGTCCCAAGTCTGGCTATGCTAACAAGGAATTGCCGTGCCAAAAATGCGATGAGGGTGAAACAACTCTTTACTTAGGAGGATTAGAATGCCACAAATACACTCAACGCGATTATCTGAAGATGTTTTACGATATCATGAAAGGTGACCAGTGGGAAAACAAGTTCAACAAGGACTGGAAAGATGATGGGATTTCCGAGTGCGAATGGGCTGGTGTTTCATGCGACAACGACGGTCAAATTAATGGTCTTTCTTTTCCTATTTCAGCTAGTTCTTTGTCACACCATTAACAAATGTATGCCTCCATTTCTCACGGATTTTGAAGCAAACAGTGTATGTGTTGTTCCCTTGCGTGTATTTTCTCTAAGCGTATCAAGAACAACATATTTGAAGATCCAGTGACAGGTATTTAAACACATATATAACAAAACATTAAGGAAGGCATAATTGTAAAATAAGCATCACACTATATTAATTAGTTTGTATTTTGTAAATACATTTATGGAATGAATCGTTTCATGCACTTAGTGACAAATAAAATAGACCCGCAAACCAATCTCCTTTAGCTCCTTCACCAAATTCCACCATTTGTTAACCCACTTTTTTGTTTGCTTGGCTCGAGCAAATCAAATAAGTTTGAAATCTAATTTAATGGTGAGCAGCAGCATCTTCATCAGGGATAGCCAACAACTTGAAAAACAAACCAAGGTCTTTAATGTAGTATACAGCATCATCATTCTCAATAGTGAACCAAAAAGTGGCGTGAGTAATTGGGTCAACATATCCACAAACTCGGTTCTTCATACGAGAAGGAATAAGAATTGGTTGGGTAAACGTTCCGGCACCATCGGGAGGAACAAATCCAGACTCATTGAAAAACTCAAGGTTTTTCTCCTCTAGTTCATTAAGGTCTTCAACACCATCGAGACCTAGCTCCTCAAGATCTTTCTTAAGTCCCTCTGGAGCATAGTCGGGAACATGCCCTTCTTTTGTTTTCCTATCTTTATCAGTTGGGATGAGGTTATCAGGTTCACCCAAAGTAGACTTGATTCCACCTGGGAGATCGACTACTGTTCTCTGTTGTTGAGAGAAAGCAGATCCGATGGTTGCAGCGACACGTCGTCGTCCAACAATTGAAGCACTGCAGAAGAAAATAGAAACGATTAAATAAAGGTTAGGTGTATAATCTGCAAAATGTTATTACCAATTTGATTCTTTCAAATAAAACGAATCTCATTTCCCATTTCCAATGAAAATAAGATACATTCAAGTTTTTTTGAGTCCCGTAAGTGAATTCTAGTACATTTGAGAGGGGTTTATTGGTAAGACCTGCCTCTCCATAATGAATCCGATGGCACATCATGGAAGGTACTTCGAGTCGCGAAGAGAATTCGTTTTCTTCACCATCAGCTCAAACAGGCTGTATTTCAATATTTGAACCGATCTATATTTTCTCTGTTCAATTTGCATGTTGAGGTCGAGATGAGGAGTACTTACGTTCGGAGGGCTGTCGATGCAAGCATTGTCTTTCGCAGCTTTTTTGAAACTCGCTGATGATGAACGAACAAGTTTTACTTAGGATAGTCTTTTTAACTTTACTTTTGGAATTTTGTCTAAGTAATATTTAATATGAATCTAATATTCTACGTAGTCCTACAATCAAATCACATCATCATCGAAACAAGTCCGAACACGAAAAAAATCTCAACCAGACGCACTTGAATGGGTTTTGAGTTTTTTCTTCAAATATAAAGGCACTTACTGCAGGAAACTCAAAATTCAATCAAGTAGAAGGGATATGATAAAATGCTGTGGGACACTATTTCATGGAGGCCCCCTTAGATTCAGTCCAGATTTGCGGGTGGCCGGTTTGGTCAAAGCATTTCATCGATTTGCTTGTTTTTTGGCATGCTTACTTCCACATGTTCATAAATTATCATGCAAACCATCAAAACCATCATTCATATCCAACAAAATGAGCCAAAATAACAATGGTGGCTCTGCGAAACATACAAAGAAAAGCGACCCCTACACGTTATTGAATGTTTCTAAAAATGCTACCGAAGAAGAGATACAAAAGTCATATAAACACTGTTCCCGTTCGTTTCATCCTGACAAACAACCACCTATACCTGAGAAACAGCAAGTGGCACAAGAGGTGTTCGTACAATTCAAAAATGCCTATGATATTTTACTGGATCCAGTCTTGAGATTTGCTTATGATGAATATGGTCACTATGGTGTATTATTCATTCGTCAATTTTTGCAAAACAACAACAATCAACGCAGGAGACAAATGTCACAAATAGAACCTGACGAGGATGAGCAGAGTGAAAACGTACATCCAGCTATTGCATTAATGAAGGAACTACTTCAAAGAGGAGATAGACGCACAGCATATCACATTTTATCTGATTCCATGAGATATCATAACTACAAAAAGTACGAAGAAGAGCATCCACTTTATTGCAACATGGAGGTCCAATGTACAACACTTCACACACAGCTTTTTGGTGAGAGTCAATCTCCCACCATTTATCCAGAAGTTGAAAAAAGTAGCTTATCCTTTCTGTTAAAAATACCTCCCATTTCTTCCCATCAGTTACGTAACACTTCAAAACCAACAAACAAAAATAACCACACAAATAAAGAATCCATTCTATCTGAATTAGAATATGAAATCGAAGGATCTTGTGTTGTAAAAGAGGGAAAAGCAGATATCTCTAGCAAAGTTGGGATGCAATATGAGCCTTCGATAGGAACAGATATACGTTGTGATGTATCTAATTTTTTCACCAAGGATTCTAAATTATCTATATCTTCCACTCGTTCCATGTCATCTGGAACAGTTATGACTGTAGGCGCTGTCTCCAGCATACATAAAAATATACAGAAGAAACAGATTGATCCTATGGCTCTCTCTCTCACCACCAAACGAGCATTGTATCAAGGAAATGTATATGGAATATTTTCTATTGGAATGGGATCTGATCGAAACTTTCATTATACACAATTATCATTAACATCTTTGTATCCAAATTTACCTCGATCCACTTGTACATTTAATTTGGGTGCAGATGTCTTTCCAATCAAATTTCGTTTCAATCATGATTTTCGATTTCTATCCTCTTCATCGTCATCCCCTAAATCTGATAAGAAACAATCAAATGAATCAAATCAGAGTTACCCACACGAAAAACCTCAAAAGAAAAAAACACTCTATCAACTCCTTCACAAGATAACCAATTCAAATGGAATGGAGGATTATGATGCTCAAAATGGTGAAACAAGTATAGGATTTGGCTTAAATGGGACAATGAAAATCAAAACATCCTTTACACGACCCCTAAGTCAACTTACAAATATGACTTTGGGAGTCCAATCGATAACCCAGAAAGGACTCGCCTTTCTTTTTGGATTAGAACGTGGAAGTTTTTCCATCAATATTCCTATATGGGTGACATCTTCTCCTATTTATGAACCCATGTATTCCATCAAATTATTATATACCTGTTTGTATACTTTTTTAGTCAACAGTGCCGTGACAGAATTGATAGAGATGAGTCAAAAAGCCTTCTTACGACGACATTCAACGTCCTCCAAAAATAGGGATACGTTAGAAGAAGAAGATCAACATCAGGAGATGAGTGATAAGGAAGTTGAATGGATATTATATATGGAAGAACAATTATTAAATCTAGAAAAGGCGAAACAAGATGCTATTGAACAGACCCAACTCATGATTCCACAAGCTAAAATGAAGAAAGATTGGGAAATGAATAAGGGTGGATTAGTGATTTTGACTGCCATTTATGGATTGGAGCGAAAGTGTCTTTCTTCTATTTTGAATAGTAGAAAATATGTGTCATCTATAGATTTGGAAATGGAATATGAGAAATACTCCTTAGATGTTACAACCCAATTACAATTTTGGGTTGTGAATTCATCCTTAAAGTTACCAGCAATGTCCAAAAGTCACATGTTGGGATTTTATAATGTAAAGAATTTATACCATTCATTGGTACAAGATGGATATTCTTCTCCGCATGGTGGTGGTGGTTGGATGGATTTGTCTCTTTCTCAATTGTGGAATCAGTTTACTAGTTCCTTGGGTTTCACAACATCCTCCCTGCAGAAGTTAATAATAAATGGAGTAGATGAAAATGAGGATGTGGAAGTGAAATTGACGGTTCGGTATCAATTCGGTGATGGAATTTATGAGATTAAGATTCTTGATGAAGAAGGTTTAGTCCTGCCAAGTGAAAAGGCTCTCAAACTAGGCAATAGCAAATATATATCGTAAATAGATAGAATGCGAATCTCATGAAAATATATTGTCGAATGTGTGAAAGTTTTCAATCTCTAGAATTAAATAAAAGTTATTCCTTCCAACTATATGAGTGAATCATTCCTGTTCCTTTCAGTAGATGGGCATTAAACATCCTCAAACTCATCAAAATCCTCATAGTTTCCAGGAAAACCCTTCCCCGTCAAAAGACTTGTCATGACATGAATCAAGAATCCAGGAGGACCAATTAAATTACAAAACAACACCGAAATACCTGTAAAAACACCTTTTCCATCGTCACTATATTGTTTCTTCTTCAATGCATCCATCCATATCCATCGACCCACGAATAAATCCCATGTTAACACATGACTCCATTCCTCACTCACAAAATTAGGATATTTCATCATCCCCATCATTGCCTTTTGGGGATCACCGGAGGGGTCAAAGACATCATTGAATTCTACAAGTGGAGCTGTTCCGTCAGGTTGAAGGATGGAAGAGAAAACGATAAAGAAGTGGACTAGGCAAAATAGAGTGATCGTTTGAATTCCATATTTACCCATAACGGTTTTGGTGATGGAAGCATTGGGAAAAAGGATTAGCAGGACCCAGAAGGGTTGTGGAAGAAAGGTTGCCACACTGAATGCTGCTTTGATGTTTTCAGTGGTGAATGGAGGGACTGTGCTGGTGATGATACTGGGTGCGGTAAGTGTGTTGCTTACTTGATCCAGGACGTAGGGGTCTAAAAGGGCGGGCTTCGAAGAGGTGATTATGTTGTTTTTCGATTGAGAGAAAGTAGATGATGGTGGAACAAATGCAGTGGCTGATTTCATCAAAAACAAAATGCTAAGCACCGCTGTGGCCATGGATCTCTTCATAAACACCATGTTGATATAATTAGAGTGAGAATCAGGAAGGTTGTAGGAGATCAGTCAAGGACGCTATGGATTGCTATTGTATATCCAATCTAATATATAAATCTCATGGAATGATTCAGCGAAAAAAAGATTCCATTTTTTTTCTTTTTTCTCACACTGAAAAATGCGATAGAAGTGCTTGTGACGTATGTTAACTTACGCACTTTTTGAATTTATGAAACCATCTACATAGTCGTCATCTCTCCTACTTTATGATTGATTGGCTTTTGAATGATGGAGACAAGCATACGGCACAAAATGGTTTACAAATACGTACCATGCCCAAACTCCAAAACAATGGGCCAAACAGGTAATCGGAAACACATTCTCCATCCACAGCGCCAAGCATATACTCCGTGCA
>Ga0209092_10002315_pt1 | contig 17552 bp, 15 predicted proteins | sample FraStrMetagenome_FD_187446 | JGI IMG/M metagenome (GOLD analysis project Ga0209092, IMG submission 187446) | Marine eukaryotic phytoplankton communities from Arctic Ocean - Fram Strait ARC3M Metagenome (SPAdes) (version 2) | ecosystem: Environmental > Aquatic > Marine > Oceanic | place: Fram...
TGCTAGAATGGGATGTTTGGAGTACGAAAATGGCCGAAAAAGTAGAGATCGCTGAATAACTTTTGAGATGCTCAATGGATTTTTTCCGAACTTCACAGTCCGTTTCTTCTGGAAAAACTGAATCCAAAGTGATATCGACTTTGAAAATTGGTGATCGGTAGCTTGCGTCTAACAATGTGGTGTATCAATAAGTTGTTTTCTATTATAATTTAGGTGTTATGTTGTTGTACCAAATTACAAAAAAGATGAACTCGAAGAGTAAGGGTGTATTTCGACTATTACTTAATGTACGTTTCTAGTGCTCCTAGGTAAATTCCACATACTTACCCCGTCTGTATTGTCTCTGTATCGCCGATTATCTTAAAATTATGTTATAACAATTAAAAAATTTAAAAAAAAAGTTTCATTTCTTTTTCCGTCTACGTTTCCTTTTGCCATTTTCATTATCATTTCCCGGGGTTCCTCGATGATTTCTAATTCCCACCGGTCCTGTCCACATATTACTTCTGAATGATCCTATTATTTCTGCCGCTTCTCTACGTATGAACATGGAATCATATATCCGATTTTCACCAAACTCATCCTGTAATGTAGCCTTTCTAATAGCCCTGTCTATGTCCCGGTCTTCTTGCAGAGCCAATAGTATTCTCTTAATAGTTACTATAACCCGTAATCCACATTCCATATCTGTTTGTGAAAGACAATTGCTACATTGCCAATCGAATCGACCTCCTCCTATAATGAACATATATTTATTTATGCCGTGTTATGCCATGCTCTTACTGTGACGTATGTAGGATATTCACGTCCCGCCCTGACAAAAACCCCGTCCGGAATTGCTTCCGGGTTATCGAATGATTTATAGTAAGCTGGAGCTTTATCAAAGAGGACTCGGGATTTTCTTTCTCCGATTTAAGACTAAGTAGACATTGCATACAGACAATACAAATATAAACCATACGAAGTCCTCAAACCAAACAGCGAATTAAACTTTACGGTCCTTTTCGTTTTCCTTACATCGAGACAACCTTTTGTGCTTGCGCTTTCTGCAATTCTCAGTTTTTCCGGCTACAATCCTTGTTCCTCTTTTCCGGAATGTTATACTTTTCGAAATAATTGCGGGCGATTGTCCGTTAATCAGTTCCGCCACAGAAGTTCTAACTGTTACTGGATCGTATGCCTCTTCTGTGACGTTATTCCGTGTTGCTTTTGAAATACATTCCGCTATACTTACCTTATTCTCTATTCATTTACAGATCTTCCGTATACTGAGAATCGTGCGGGGCCCAAACTCGTATTCCGTTTGTACCACCAGGCTATGTGGATTATTCCAAACTATTCTTCCCTTATCCTGGGCAAACGCTTCCCAAATTCTCTCGTGTATTGTGGAAAAAACTTGTCTGCTACCTAGTGAATCAATGATGTAGGCTTCTTGAAAGAAACTCCTACTGTGCTTTTGGATAACGACTACATACCAATGTCTCGGCACGAAAATTGGGATGATGTCAATCCCATTTGGTCTGGTGAATGTGGCTATGCGTGAGTTAAACATTTTGCTGAAGCGTTCCTATCCCTGTGTCAAATTCCAATTTAAAATATTTCTATTCGCTAACCCATGCGCAATAAAAATATTATTTTGTCCCGCCTGTATTCGCAGAATCTCAATCGCCATTGTAATTGCATCGTTTGAGATAAAGCGCCCATGCCCCAAGATTTCTGTTAGGATTCTTCTTTTGTTGTTGGAGTACTGTACTGTTGATGGAGGGAAGTCTACGTTGTCGGTGGTCGTTGATTGCGATTGTGAAGAGTCTATGTCAATGAATTCCCTGTTTGTTGTTGAGTTGGGATCTGCTTTAAAGGGGGGTGGTTTTGTTGGTGCAGTTGCTAGTTGCTGACTGGTTGCAAGCCCATTTTGAATTGTTTTTGCATTTTGTGTTAATGTTTCTTGGAATTATGCATCAATTGCTGATGGGGGTGTAATTTTGTGAACTTGTGTGATGATTCTACTAATCAATTTATGCCTATCTGGTGTTTTCCTTTTGTTGATGGATGTTGCCTCAGTTGAGGCTTCAATATTTTGGCTGAACTTGAGTGAGTTCATCATCGAAGCGTAGTGTGTGCCATTGGATGATGATTCAGTTAAGGTATGTTGTAGTGCATTCATGTATGTATTGTCCGTGTTTGACCCTATTTTGTGAAGAATATCTGCACTTTGCTTCATAGCAGTACAAAATTTTGAATACCTCATGAAGTGTTTTTTATTTTTCTCCATACGGTTTTGGTTGAAATTTTGATCCAGGCACCATTGGTTGTTCCTTATGTTACAAGTAATTCCTGTACACGGCACTTTATTTGATTCCATATGTGACGTGAATTGATGGCCGTTCCCTTGTTGGTTCACTCTTCATGTTTTAACTTCGTCTTCGGTTGCAGTAGCAATTGCTTTTCGTTTTTTCTCTTGTTTGGGAGCTTCGTAAGTGCCCTTATCAAGATTAATTTTTTCTCTATATACTTTTTCTTCTACCTTGCTTATGAACCCTATAATGCGATGGAGGCCAATGGCATTTGCCATTATTAGATTCTTAATCTCCATCCACATGTCCTTCAAATCAGATTCCATTGCAACACAGGCGGATTGTATGGGGGTGAAGTATGACATTTTCTTCCAATTAATATTGGATGTGATAACTTCCTCGTAACCGTGCACAAGAATGTGTGACATATAAATTTGTCACGCACTTTTGAATAGTGGGCTAATTGAATCAGATTTCAAAAAAATAATTATGCACATTAATTGTTAATTTTCAAAAATAAATTATCCATATTTGTGCACTTTCATATTTTTATTTGTGTAACATTCTTCATTATTATAGTGCATAATAAATTCTCTATGTGCAAAGAAGATTTATTTGTATACAACACAAGGAAATTTAATTGTGTAAAAGGAACTTTCTGGGATGTTTTTGTGCCAATCTAATACCCCAAATTGGATGTTCCAACACATGCAGAGTATGTTAAAAAATATCACAATATGTGATATTGTTCTTTTCTTCTCAGGCACCACTATATCAGTCAGTGATGGCTCTTATAAAGATGATGAAGCGGCAGCAGGTGTCATGATGGAAGACACTCTTTCCCAAAAACGATATTTCTTTATAGCGCCTGTGCCAGCAAACGTAGGAGTTTCAGACAATGACTCCTATCGCAGTGATCCCATCTTTTCTGTTCCTCTTGATCCAAATTGTTATAGTCTCTAAGTTTCATTAAGTTTATAATTTCCGATTGTTTGAGGCAAATTTTAATTGGAACTTCTTTGATGATAGGTGCGTCATGAACAAAACTCCAGGCTGATGAAAAAATTTATTGATTTTGAGAGCGAATTCTGCGGACACATTGAAAAACTGTATCTCACTTTTTGACCCTATTAGTCACCATGCTCAAATCACCTGCTAATTGTTGATAATACTTAATGAGAAATTTTAAATCATCCTCATTTTTGATGAAACAATACTAAGAGTTATCATCACAGTAACCTATTTTGCAAATCACCACTGGACCATCTTGTTCATTCACTGAATTTTTGTCGTCATTGAAGGTTTTTTTTTTTCAGAAATTGATTTCATCTTTTTACAAATAAAACTCCATACATCATGTTTCAACTTAATCACCAAATTGGCTACTGTTGGACTGTCTGGATTCCCTTGCTCCAATCCACACACAAATTTAGCGTATGCAATACCCTTTTTTGTGATGATGTCTACAAATTTAGTACCCATTGCGCTTGCTTTTAGTTCTGGGAATCCATTGATTCTCATTGCCGCTAGTAGAATCTCTACCGTGATCCTATAGAAGAACTTTTCTTCGTCCTCATTGATTTGAGCGGCCGGCTTGGCGTGTTCCCTGGCATCTTCCCGGAATGATTGTTCGATTGTTACTAAAGAATTGCATCCCTTTCCCAGCCTATAAGCTACTATACCATCATGAAGAAAAATGGCCTTTTCTATTCCAGCACTCGTATATTTGGTGCAGCATGACTCAAATCCCAAAACTTTAACCAGACTAAACAACCAGCAGAATCTCCTAGATTTCGGTCTCTTACTACGCCATCCAAGAAGAACTATGATCAATCATATGCACAGAAACGAGTCAATGAGCAGATTCTCAAATCCCAAACCCCCAAAGATAAGATGAATCAAATGCGTACACTTGCTAAAGAAAGAGATCATGCTAGGAAAACAGAAGTTGCGAAGGCAAAAAAGAGACAAATGAAGTTCACAATCTCTCCAAAGTCACAAATCTTGAATCTGCAGAACCAACTAAATACATTAATGAGTGGACACCAGTTACGAAGTCAAAAAAGAAAGTCCCTACTTCCAAAGAAAGTTTCAAAGAATCTTCAGTCAAATCTGAAACATCTTCAACCAAAAGTAATGATGGAAATTCAAGTACATCTTCGAAATCATCAAAATCCCCGTCAAATGAAGAAGAAAACATAAAAAATCAAAACCTGAAGCAGCAAAAAATAAAAAATAAAAATTTCAACGCAAACTCACACATGATAAAATCAATTGGAACCTAAACACATATTTGTCTGTTAAACTGTCAGTAAAACCTTCTAACAAACCGGCCCAAGAACTAATTCAAATGGCTACTTAGTGGTCCGAGCAAATGTGATCTGTCGACGATTCAATAGTTTTATATGACTACCAAGACAAGAAGCCTACAAGATACATTCACAAACCAAAACAAGTTCCTAGCGACATTTTCAACTTCAAGCATTATTTTGCGCATGCAAATCCTTTGCCGAAAGGAGGTGCACTCTGGTTTAATCTATGGATTGGACACACTGACTCCGTTGACAACATCAAAGTCAATATGTCTGATTGGGATAGCACTAATAGTAGTGCAACATACATCAAACAACTTCAAAAAAGCATACATTAAAAGAGTTTTGGCTTATGTGGTCAACAATCAACACTGATGCTGAAACTTTAAACGCAAATACGTTGAAAGTTTAAAAAAAAATACCCAACCAAAGAGTATTTCTTAGCATTTGTATTAAACGTCGTCCGATCAGGCGAATATTCCAACAAAAAAAAAGATCCCAAAAAAGAAATCAATATGTAAGAGCCCTGCATGTTGAAGTACCAGTTGGGCATATATAGCATTTTGTTCTTAAAATTATTCAGTTCAGCTAGTTTGATAAAAATTCATTAAATGTAACTCAGGATGGTGCCGACATGAAAGTAAGAGTAACACCTCCCACAGAAAACAAAAAATTCAATATCCGATCAACAAGCATAAACATTATCTTGCAACCACTAGCCACGTAACATCCACTGACTTCACCGACATTGATTACTACAATAAAAAACTAAAGATTTCAATGAGACAAATTCTCATGAACATTGAAACTTTAGTTCCTATTGATGGTAAAGACAAATGTCCTTGGATTTTCCAATCAATAAATTACAGCTCATATTATTCAGGATATGTTCTAACTTTTCCATCCTATCTGAACCATAAAGCAACTGTGGAGATTCTTCCCATGCTAGCACCTGAAGCTGTAGCAATGACAATCAAAGAACCTTGGGACCCTGAGCAAATGCAAACTATATTAAAGATTGACATTGCCTTAGACGCACTAGCTGGGGAGGTAGAACACGACTTTGAATGGCTTACTCATCCAAAAAAAATCAAAGTAAGACTTTTATCAAAATAAAACAATTTTTTTCATTCCACCCCAATTCCAGATTATTTCAATTTAACGGTCAAAATGAGTCATTGGATTCGAAATTAAAACGTTCTTGTTGTGAACAAATGAAAAGATGGAAACTCTTCGAGAATTTTTTTTCGAGCCTGTGAGCAGATCGAGATGGTGTAATTCTTTGGTACGTCATGAGGATATTTCGAATTGAAAGTTCCGTCTTTTCTTCATTTGCAATTTCATCTTGCTTACGTCAGAATGCTTACGTATAATTCAATAAGCTACATACAAGAATTTATCTAGATAGTCAAAACAATTACAGGAATACTCTTCAGCACATAGGAATAGAAATGACGTGTATTTTTCACTTTCTCTAAGTATAGCATCAAAGTGAGAATTTCCCAATTCCATTTTATAACATCCGTTCATGAACGCTCTAAAGTAAACAACAGCCTGAGTTGATAGTTATCAAAAGACAGAGAGATACTTTCACGATTCTTTCAACTTTCTTTACAACCCTATCCCTGGAGTTTGATTTTCACTCCCTGTGTAATTCAAAGGCATTAACAATGAGAATATCACGCCCTCTTTTGATTATTTTCTTTGCGTCTTTAGCTCTTCCCGAGTATGGGGAATCTTTTCAAATCCTTTCACGAAAGCAATTCGCTGCCATACGACACTTGAGGACCAATACAGCACTGTTTGCAACACCCGCAGATGTCTTGGAACAAGCAGCGGAAACTGTTGCTACATCGCAACCTGCTGTAAACCCTAAAGATATATATTTACAGGGTTTGGCACTAATCGCAGACGCTTCTGGCGGTGCTGATGCACAGACTGAAACTGCTTTCATATCGAGTCGTATGGCAGAATCGATCGCTGTTCTTGATGGAAGTGGTATCGTTGACCCAGTAGCTGCTGCTGTGGCTGTTTCCACTCCTGTATCAGATATGACAACCGATATTCCTTCCACAGTTTCTGCACAAGCATCTGAAAGTAAAGCAATTTTTATTGATGCCGTTGGTGATAATCAAGTTAATAATGTGGGTGCATCAGAATCATTGTCCAATACATTTAAACCAACACAGATACTTGAATCTACAGCAGTGTTGCCTCAAACTGAGGTTCCTTCAACTCCAAATGTAGCATCAATTCCTTTGCAATCTTCAGTTTCTAGTACTGATTCTCTTATTCCCACTTACGCAGAATCGGCATCAAAACTTCCAATCAATGTTCCGCCATTACAAGTACCAGACACCATTATTTCAGATGCAGCATCAACCGTATCACAATCTCCACCACCTGCTTTAAGTACCGATTTCAGTACGCTCATTTCTGCAGATTCGATATCACAAATTAACAATGTACTTACATCCGTACAGATACCAGAAGCAGCAGTAACAGCTACAACATCAAATTCCCTATCTGAAATAACGCCTACCCTTACCGAAAAAGTAGCCCAAATCACCAATTTCGTGGATGCTCCTTCAACTCCAAATGTAGCATCAATTCCTTTGCAATCTTCAGTTTCTAGTACTGATTCTCTTATTCCCACTTACGCAGAATCGGCATCAAAACTTCCAATCAATGTTCCGCCATTACAAGTACCAGACACCATTATTTCAGATGCAGCATCAACCGTATCACAATCTCCACCACCTGCTTTAAGTACCGATTTCAGTACGCTCATTTCTGCAGATTCGACATCACAAATTAACAATGTACTTACATCCGTACAGACACCAGAAGCAGCAGTAACAGCTACAACATCAAATTCCCTATCTGAAATAACGCCTACCCTTACCGAAAAAGTAGCCCAAATCACCGAAACCATTGATCAAGCAGCATTGGATCTAAATAGCTCATTTTCGACAAACTTATCTGGAGTATCGTATGATACAATCACAGACACCAAAAGTATAAGGACCGTGACTCCTCCAGAAACTAGTGCATTATCGGATATTGCCTCTAGTGTTGGTTCTTTTGCGTCCGATGCTTCAAATAAATTTGTAGAAGCTAGTATGAAATCAGTTCAAGAAATACTTGATAAAACAGGCGATTCCGTTAAAGCTAACATGCCTGAATTACAAAAAGCATTGGAAGCAAACACAGAAAGAATCATACATTCTGTACAATTGGCTGCCGCATCAGCTGGTGATCAAATTCAGAACGAAGCTGCAAAGGCTGTTGCACAAGGAGCAAATGCAGTACAAGATGGGGCTGTTTCAGCCGTGAATTATGTTGGAGATAGGACTTTGATTGATGTTGGCAAAATTGTCTTCATTCTCATGCAAACTATAGGAAAATTAATCCTTTACGTACTCAACGCCATTTTAGATGATTTATCCGGAACTACCATGGCAGATGTTGTCCATGGTGCAAAAATTTCTGTAGAAACAATGATGAACGACGCTACCAATTATGTCACAACGACTATCAATCATGTTGGTGAAACGACAATAGCACAATCCATCCACAATATGATCTATGCCATTACAGAAGTATCTAAGTTTTCCTTTTATGTACTTAATTCAGTCATTGAATTTTTAACCGGGACCAGTGCTTCGAATTGGGCCATTGCTGCGTCTCATTCGATTGAGAATAGTGCAAATGCACTCTCGACCCAAGCTGTGGCTCTTACTAACGATTTGACACATGTTAGTTTTAGTCAATTGAGTGCTAGCATTGGTGACTTTTCTCATGAAGTAGGTCAATTGATCCTTGCTAGTTCTAATGAGCTAGTTCATGTAGTTGGGTCACAAGTTCCAGTTGATTCCTCTACAATCACATCAGCAGCTTTGGACAGTGTTACGGCTGCAGTGCAGTTGACAAATTTTTAAATCAAACACAAAACATTCACTTAGGAAATTAAGAATAGTATTGTCAATTTATTCATAAAAAGTGAGCAAATGAAAAGAATTCATGGTGGCAATTCAAAAGAAAACGGATAATTCATATATTTGCTCAAAGATCTTTTCAGTGCACGAATAGGTTCTTTCTAAAGAAAATCGTCGAAACAAAAAGTGTTCAACTAAGGATGAGAAGACAGAAGAGAGCCTCGTAAAATTAAATCAACAACACATCTTTTCAAATCAAATATATAACAAATGAAAATATTGCCATTGTCTAACTGATGCACTTTAAAAAAAAATTGAATTATTCGCTTATTTTAGTTTTTCTCTGTCTTTGCCGCATAGACGGTTGTAGAAACAATTTTATTTGAAGACCAAAACCTTTTCGTTAAAGTTGAAAAAGTTGCCAAATATAAAACTCTACTTAAACTCCTTTGCTTTTCTTCAAATCCAAGTGATGCAACCGAAAAGCTCCAAGAATTACCTCTGGTAATTCAACATCTCGATTCGAATTGGGACATTCTTTGCGTTCCTCACTAAGAGAATTTCTATCCAGTGACGGAGGAGGTCTAGCTGTGCCCTCAATCAGAAACCCTAAGTCCACCGTAATCAAGTCTGCTTTTCCACCGCAAGTATTGGTAATTGAATTCGCCATCGATCCGCCTTTTGTGATATCCATTTTAATTTCCAAATAATTTTCTCTTGCAGATCCATAATATGTTATAGGGACTTTATGGCCAATTACAGCAGGCGAATTGCCTACCATTTTCTTTACCATCCATGGACCTTTCACTATTCTCGGTATCATCTTCAACCTAGCATCACGATAATCCTAAGAAAATAATGAACTAAATTTAGCTATTTGCTAACCTAAAGTAAAGCGAAAAATATTGAGAGCTAAACTTACATTATCTCCTTCGAGAAATTTTTTCCAAACTCTCTCAGCAGGGATATCATAGCGAGTTTCATTGAACGGACCATTATTGCATTTAATTTCAGGGCGATACATATACGCAACAAGATGTCCCCATGGCAATACAATGTGGAACATCAATCTGGATGAAGTTGATGTAAAAGTTTGTAAGAAATTTCGAACGGAAGATATTCAATGCATTTCGATAAACTTACAAAAAGGGTACTTTGACATTTGCATTTTCACAAACTTTTTGGAATCGATCTCGGAAACTTCGTGAATCATAAGAGTTGTGATATTTTTTCATCACATGATCCACACCAAGAAGAGCAAATAAGGATTCATTGGACCTTATTTTGATTCCATCTTTCAAATATGTTGGACCTCTGAAATATTTTCAAAGTTAATCATTATCACATTTATCAATATGAAGTAAATTGAAAGAAAATTCAGACTTACCTAACCATGAAGTTCACGCCATGTGGTTCTGAGGCGATGTTAACGAGTTTGTTCGTTCTTTCATTTTCCACCATGAAGTGCATAGGTAAACTAAAATCCATGTAATTCATAACGCTCTTAACATATTCTTGGTTCATTCTATGCTTTAAGTATGTGTATTCTAACTCTTGATGTGACTCATCAGATTCACCTGTAACTTGTATTGTTGCAGATTCCAAAGGGTCATTGTTGCCGTAGATAATATTGCGTAGCGCTTGTGATTGAGAATCATATTGTGTTTGACTATCATCATCGAAATTTGCCCAATTAGAACTTTCAGAATGTGACATGTCACTTTCTTTTTCACTACAAGAACTGGTAGTTTCTCTATCGATGCTTGTTTCCTCACTTGAATTAAAATCGTAGGTAGATTCTGTGTAAACTGAAAAATCAGTTTTATAATTAGAACTTTCCTCAGTTTTCGTGTCTTCGTATCGTTTTCTTGTCATTTCATCTAATGCTTTCAACATTGAAGGGTTGTCCATTACACGGTTTTGTAGATTCTGTTGCACATGAATCAGATTTCTGGAACGTTTCGAAACATTTCTTTTCCTACTGAAAGCAAGATGATCACTTTTCTTGGGAGAAAAAATATCAGACATGGAAACGGTCTCGTCATCATTGTTTGTATCAAATGGGACAGTAGAATCAGCACAATTAGCAACAGCGGCAACAGTGTTACCGCAACTTGTAAGATGCGTTAAGGTCGATGATAAACCGGATAGAGTACGTTTGTAGAAAGTATTTATAGAACCTTCATTGTCTTCAAATGTTTCTTGAGTGGAATCGCATGAAGATTCATATTCTGTGCTTATCGTCTCGGATTGAGTATTCAAAGAATGAGTATATTTCGAAAACGTACTTAAAGTATTGTAAGAATCTGTGAAGCTTGACTCTGTAATCGAAGTTTGTCCAGAAAAGTTTGAAACAATACTTTTACTTGCATTAGATAAACTTTCCATGTTGCTTTTACTTCTTTGGTGCATTCTGGAATAACTTTTTGGTAAAGATTGAGAAGAAGTCTCAAAGATAGTTGCGCTTTTACTGCGAGATTTACTTGATTTTTTCATCATCGGTGATGCAAGGGTAAGATCGAAGCTGAGATGTGACCCATCTCCTTGCTTCTTCCCTTCGCTTTGCCCCATAATTTCTTTATGTTTGAAGAGGGCCTTATCCAAGACGTCTTGGATTGAGGTCGACAATTGGAGTTTATGATCTAGGATGATTCAAACACAGTGATAACGAAGACATTGACCCTGATTTAAGAAAAGAACTCGCATTCATATGGATCGATCTCTAAATAAATTTTCACCTAATCGTTGAAGTAACTCAATTAGGCTACGCTGCATTATATATTTTATTTATTTACATGTGAGTCACGTTTTTTAGCATCCGCGAAAATTTGATCCCAACATAAATCCTCTTCGTCAGGTATAGAATCTTGAAACGATGGGCAGAGTGAATAAATTAAAAATAGCATGAGAGAAAAATAATTTCCTTTTTAAGCGATTGAAAAAAAAATAAAGATTAGACTAAATTAGCTTTTCTTGGTGCGTTTAGCCATTTCGAATCGGAAAAGAGATTTTTATTAAAATCAAAGCGGATCAGAATTGAGAATGCTCTGGTGATTACACGAGTAACAAGTTATCTGCTGGATTAGTTTCATGACTGTCTAATTAATAACTAATCGTTCAGGAATTCATAAAGGGCTTCATCCATAAGCATGTCACTCAATAAAATTGATGATTGCATATGTGTTCCTTCAGAAGCAGTGCATCTAAGGAATCAATTTGAATTTTGTTCCATTAAGACGGTATAATGTTATTTTCAGAAAAAAGATCCTTGGGAACAACATATACTCTCCAGCTCGTTACATATCAAACTGATTCTTATTTTATTGGTTTTGATTTTTGTAAAGTATTTTCTCAAACATGTAAATGGCAAAGTAAACCTCATTGCTCAAATCTACGTTTGTAGGATAAACTTTCATGGTATTCATTTCGAAAGCTTCATCTATCATCCCATTGTGCATAGTAATTTTTTTAAACTTGTTTCTTGGGAATTTTTATCGCCCAAGCTAAAAAGATCATTATTTTAGACTTTCAAACTTCATTTTTGAATAATCCAAGTATAAATTCCAAAAAGGCCTTGCAAATGCTCTAACATTTTGCGTCTTTTTTGTGTCTTATCCTAAAAGTCTACGCTCACTCCAATGTATATTATTAACATGCTTTCCAAAAAATGTGAAATCCTGTCTAGTACTCTTTCAGTACATTACAATTCTGAACCTTTGATATTAAATCCAATCAAAACATTGTTAATCTAGAAGAAATCTTATGAATGGTGATCAAATTCAAATAGGGCAAAAAACACAGAAGATAATATTAAAATGGATAATGATTCATTTCTCATTACAAGATCGCTTCATATAAAACATGAAACTTGTTTTGAAGTTGATACTTCTAAACACGGCTCCTAAGAGTATATATAAACGAATGTGTTGTTGATTAGAATGACACACAAGTAGACAAAGCTGCTGATCTTTTGATAATTCAAAAAATGCATAAAATAAACATTTTTGGAATTAATGACAAGAAATGAAGCATGGTCCAAATTAAAATTTGCTAGTAAAATTTATTATAGATCATAGTGTCTCTAAAAAACAAACTTCCAATCAACCAAATGAATACACCCTTGGACGTTCCCACAATATTTAATCAGAATCTTTATTATTGATCATCTTTTCCCTCACTGATTATGTCTTTCATTCCGGCCAAGAACAATTCATCTTGCGTACTTGACATTCCAGGTGTGTTACTATCTTCATTTATCAACTGCAAATCATCGCCGCTTTTTTCCCTATCATCATAAGTAGAAAGATCGGGCCATAATCCACCCCAACGAGCTTTTCTAGCAGCAGCATAAAGTCCTGGAGCCATTCGAGCACTTTTTCCTTTACTAATTTGATGTCTAATGATGCGTCCCTCGGTACCATTGTTACCTGTACAGTAATCCATTGATATATGGCCTCTTTTTTTTAGAGGCGCACGAACAAGACGCCCCCAAGGCATAGTTTGATTCGATGTATCGGAGGAATCCTTGTTTTCATTGTATACCTTAGATGATACATTCACGTATTGCAATCCTAATGAATTTGTGTTGTCATAGGATTTGAGCAATTCTTTTTCTAAGGTCACAGCTTGAGAAAATAATACATTTAGTTTTGATGCATCGTGACTAGAGGATGCATCTAAATGTGAATTATCTTTCTGTATCATATTCGAATGAACCCGATCCGCTGTATCCATTGTCTCGGCCAGTAAGTCCACAATATTAACATTTGGTACAGCACTTTGTTCATGATTATTTTCATTATTGTCACCATTTCCATCCGAATGGTTGTTTTCCGAGGAGGAACCCACAACGCGTTTTTGCAAAACTATGTAACTGAATTTTTCACCCTTTTTTCGAGTCCATTGACTCCGTCGTAGATCTTGTGATGGTAATGCATGTACAAAACTGCAAAACGAGTTTTCAAATATGTCATTTTGACTCAAATAATCTCGTTTCAAGGAGTCTTGTTCTTCCTCCGTGGATTCTGCGCTATCATTGATTTTGGCGGTTGTTAATGTTTCCTCTTGTTCTATATTTGGATCATATTCAACCCATCCGTCTTCTAATAATGCCATATCTTCATCATCACTATCATAATCAATATCATACTCCCAATCAAGATCAATCTCCTCCATTTCAGAATTATCTTTACCTTTCAAATGCCTAGGAAAAACAAAATTAGTTGAATTCATGGGACATGTTCCATTATGAGTACATGGGGCTAACACATGTGCTTCTTCTCTCCAATCATCTGAATGTACAGCAGGGACATTTTGGGGAGGACAACATTCCAATAACATTTCTCGGACGGATCGTATGGATTGAAATCCATCGGGTGTTCCTGGTTCCACCATGACTAATATTCCACCATCATTGAGTTTTTCCCATAAGATTGCGGCAGTGGACAAAATCGCTGGGAGACTTGGCATATCCTGAGCTGTATGACCTAAACGAAACAAAAAAAAAATTAATATAGAATGAGAAACCATCCACATATACATATGACATTGTCCGCTATCCCACATTTTTGAAAAAACGTACAAAATAAAGCTAAATCAAAGGAACCCAATGAATTCTGATGATCTTTCTCTTTCCCTCGAATGTCAGAAGAAGAATAAGAAGACGTTAAACCATCTCCCATGGTAATTCGAACATTATCATCTTTTAACGTATTCAAAATATGACTGGAGACTTCTTTCATACTTTGACTCGTATCAATCCCATGAATCCATTGGAGACTATCCTGAAAAACTTGTAACGCTGCAGCACTAGCACTTCCACAGCCAATCCCAAAATCCAATACTTTTCGCACAGGATTCGGAGAATGATTCTGTGTTGATAAGATACTTTGAATTTCCGAAAGGATACGTACTAAAATGAAATAATTGGGCAATAATCGATGATGCAGATAAACACAGGTATGTTCGGGTTTGTATCCTAGATTGGTAATGAGAGAATGTTTCGAATGTAAATTTTGTTGTATGGCAGCAAGGGAATCTTTAGGTAAGGATTTCCTTGGGTGTTCCGATTTCGAGGATTGAATTCGAAATTGCGTAAATTCTTTTTGGCGAGATAATAATTTATCATGTGTCCGATGTAGTTGTTTTTTGGTCCGTTGGGAATCTTGGAGGATTTTATATTGCTCTTGGATTAACTGTTGTGTGATTTTAGGTGGTGCATTTGTATCATCATGGACGGTATTGGTAGATGGATTTCGATATTTCGACATGGAAAAAGACGGTGTGGTTCTCCATAGCGCACGCGCTGGATGATAGAGTAAGGTTTTCCAAGGAGTTGCTTGAAGAATGTCATCGTCTTCGATATTGGAGATTTCCGGTGCTGTATAATCTTTCGGAATTTGAGGAGGTTGAAAATTGGTGGAGAAATATATTTGAGAATAGGGTGCTAAATGGATTGTGGAAGGGTTGAATATAAAATAGGAACTTTGTCGTCTTCGACTATGTTTCCAGAGTCTTCGATGCATCTTAATATTTTATTTCAATTCTTATTTTCGATTGGGGGATGATTAATTTTCAGGTTTCATCCGTTGTGCTACAAAATCAATCAATCTATTCTCATTCTCATTTCATATAAAACTAGCAAAAAAATAAATGGCGATGATGATGTCAACAAGCATCACCACTGCGAACTGCTTTGTCAAGAAGAATACCAAACCTGAAAGTTATCAATCCTACGAATTAAATGCATATTTAGTCTACATGATCAGAAGTATGTATATTGTTCATAATAAAATCACCACATAAGTTTCCCTTTGTTTTTTGGTTTATTTTATTATGAAAGAAATGAGGCTGCTGTGGTTTTGGCCTTACCAACCACAAAATTTTGCAAGAAAAATCAATCACAACTCTGATCGAATCCAAAACGAAAACCTTCTCTCTCCAAAATCCCAAATAAGGAAAAAAAAAATCAAAATGGCCAAAACAGATCAAGCCACCGCCCAAAATGCCAAAATGAATCAAGAACGAAAATTCTTATCTCAAATGCTATCTGACAGTTTGGATGGAAAGGGTCAAAGTATTAAAATACTCATCTCGGAGTATGCCAAAGAACACAAGATGACATGCTATGAAGTTTTATCTCAATTCAAAGATGGAAATCAACGCACGGCATTGCATTTTGCATGTCAAGGAAACAACGTGGATGGGGATAGTGTACGTGTTCTACTAGGATCCAATTGGCTCTCCAATACCGCAAAAGAAAATTTATTACGACAAAAGGATAAAGATGGATTAACTCCTCTCATGATGGTGGCGCAACATCCCAATCGTGATTTATCCTATCAACGAACTAAGTTATTGCTTCAAATTGGAGGAAATAAATTAGCTTTGGCAAGAAGTCAAGCTGGGGCCACTGCTCTTCATTATGCCGCCGGGATGGCAGCTTCGAAAGAAACTTTGAATTTATTATACAATGCAGGAAAAATTTGTTTACGAACCAATTCCAAAACGGGTGGAATGCCGCTTCATTGGATTGCAGGAACATCTCCCAAAACAGAAAAAGAAAGTGACTTTGCAGAAGCCTTGACCGCTCTCATTGATATTTATCACAGTAGTCTCAAGAACGAAGATTCTAATACTAATGATGATACAGCAGATCAAACTGATATCTTGAATGCTCCTAATGAACAGGGAATGCCACCATTGATTTTGGCTGCTGCTGCCAATAATGATAAACATGCAAGTATATTAGTGGAAAAGGGAGCTAATTGGTCTACAATCCTACCCGGAAATGTTAACTTGTTACACATGGCTGCTGATTTGAATCTCATTCGAACCTTACAAGCGATTTTATCCTTCCAATCCTCGAATGAGAATGTTGCCAAATATTTAGCTATGCAGAACAATCAAGGCGAAACTCCACTGGATCTTGCTTCCAATGAGGGGCATGTTGGTTGTGTCATGTTATTACTTCCTAATGGTCAAAATTCAGAAGAAGAAGCACGGGACTATATTCAACAACATCAGGTCAAACAAAAATCAAATCCTTCCATTGTACCTACGACATCTTCGTCTAGCCCTTCCTCTGATTCTTCACTCAAAGCCTTTGAAGAACAGATGAAAGTCAATATATCCAAACTGGGGGACCTTACCATCACTGACGAACAAATAGAACAAGCTATGAAACACAAACAAGACGGTAACAAATATTTTGTCCAAAAAGAATACGCCGACGCCATAGAACACTACACAAAAGCCATCTCCGTAAATCCCAAAGAACCTACATTTTATTCGAATCGTTCGGCATGTTATCATAATCTCACTCAGTATTCATCGGCGTTAGAAGATGCTCTCTCTGCCAAACATTTAAAACCGGATTGGAGTAAGGCCTATTACCGTATTGCGGTTGTACAGCTGTCCATGGAGGAATATGAAGAAGCGGCATGTTCGGCATGGGATGGTTTGCAACGAGATTCGAAAAATGCTGAATTAAAAGCATTGCTTCAGAAATGTGTCAAAATGGGTAAAAAGGATCATTTGGAAAAAATCGATAAACAAAAAAAATGATGTCTAGAAGTATAAAATTTTCAGAAATATGTCACAATTTATAGATGGCATATTGATTATCCTTAGGAACAGTGACAAGTTGTATGCATTGACATTTATGACTCTTTTTTGTATATACGGTATGCATTGTTTACTGAATTCAATTAAACCTCAGAATTGTTTCTCAATCAGTTCCGGAATTTCGCATTACACTAAATATATAGATGGGACAGCCGATACTACATTTCAAATTAGGAACATGATACTAGTATGTCTTTCATCTCATATTCGCTCGAGAATATATTTTTATGACTTACATTATGGATTCTCTCTACTTCTAGAGTATGGAAGCAAAATGCAGAAGATTCAAAACATTGGTTTTGACAACGAAAAATATTTTTGAGAAGTGTGGAAGGAAGCAACTTGGACTAGCTTGTTCGAACATATATCATCTCAAAGCATTT
>Ga0209092_10002317_pt1 | contig 17549 bp, 9 predicted proteins | sample FraStrMetagenome_FD_187446 | JGI IMG/M metagenome (GOLD analysis project Ga0209092, IMG submission 187446) | Marine eukaryotic phytoplankton communities from Arctic Ocean - Fram Strait ARC3M Metagenome (SPAdes) (version 2) | ecosystem: Environmental > Aquatic > Marine > Oceanic | place: Fram...
TAGGACGGTAACATCGTCGAACTCACGCATTTTGCATTTTTAGAATGTGGTAATGTTTTTTTAGTTCAATGCTACTGTGTTGAATCAAACAAGATTGGCAGCACACAAGAAAATCATTAGTGTGGTTGGTTAAGAATCTCGTAAGTGTTACTGTGGTCAATGATTAAAATCCCCTCAAAGGAGCGTAGTATCATGATTTTATCTTAGGTGAACTTGATCACTTTTAGGATTAACCAATCAATAACTATTTCACTGGTAGCGTAGTTCAAACAATCATTGCTGTTGAAATTGAGCTACTTTCGGCAGATCATTTATCAAATTGACAAAATAGCTACTTCCATGAAGCACAAAACGGCCAAAAAAGTTGTTTTGCCCGATTTTAGCTGTTTTGGCCCAATTCAGAGGAAAATACTACTTTTGAGATTGCCCTATTGAGCACTAGATGATGTGTTTCAGGATTTCCACTAAACACTACTTGTTCAAATCACAGCACATGCACTGGCAGGTGTGTATTTTATGATAAAAACACAAGGAGAGAAATCTGTTGAGACACGTGTTTTAAGTTCTCAGTTCCAGTCAAACACACCATGCCTGAATGCAACAACATCGGTTCTGTGACAGTTGGCTTCGCTCAACGTCGTCTCCGCCCTGCCCTGGTTGCTGACATTTAATATCTGTGCCTCATTTTAAGTCGTGTTTGGTGTTTCAGTGAAAGACCACTCATCTTAGTCAAATTCAAGCTATTTGCAAACGATCAAAAAAAAACTAGTTTCATTTCAGTCTGTATTTTGATTAGCATGGAATAAATTCTGATTGATAGATTCAAACATGCACATTCGAAAATTTAAATCATCAGAGTTGAACACAACATGTCAACTTTGGACCAACATGCAGTCATCTGGTCTAATACTTCCTAGTTCAACTGTCCAAACCTTTTGAAAATGAGTGACTTCGTGCTGAAATGCAAGATCGGCGAATGCTCTAGTACCCCTGAAAAACTGCCTGAATACTGCCCTAATACAACCTCAATACTAGTTGCATACTGCCTGAAAGCTGCCTGTGTGCTGTCTGTGTGTTACCTGAATGCTGCCTGAATGCTGTCTGAATACTGTTTGGATACTGGTTAGGTGCTACCAGAATACTGGCTGGACACTGTCTGAGTGCGTCCTCGACACTCCCTGGAAATTGCTCGTGTGCTGTCTGCAAACTTCCTGGTTAGTGTTTAGTCACTCTGTGATTAATATCACAATACTCCCTAAGTACTGCCTAAATGCTGCCTGAATGGTGCCTGAATACTGCCTGATTACTGGCTGAACACTTTTTGTGTACTACTCCCTAGATACCGTCTGAATAATAGTCTGTTGACTGCCTGAATACTTTCTGAATACTGCTTGAATATTGCATCAACACCGCCCAAATACAGCCAGCATTTTCTCTGAACTCTTACTGAATAGTCCACAAATACTATCTGAATTCTACCTGATTCCTCTCTGAAGTCTGCCTGCATACTCCTTACACACTCCCTGAACACTGTCTAGAGATTGCCTAGTTACCGCCTGCATATGCTCTGTATTGCCTTTATACTGTGTGAACACCAAACCACATGCATAGTGTCTGAATAATGCCTGACTACTCCCTAACTATTGTCTGAATGCCTACTTACTTCCTGAATACTACCCTAATACAACCTCAATACTAGCTGCATATTCCCTGAAAACTGCCTGTGTACTGCCTGCATATTGCCTGCATGTTGTGTTGATGCTGTTTGAATACTACTTAGGTGTACCGGAATGCTGCGTGAACACTGTTTGACTACTTCCTGAATGCTGCCTGCATACTGCCTACACACTGCTTGCATACGGTCTGCATACTTCCTAAATACTCACTCATTGCTCTCTGACTATTATCTGAACACTCACTAAGTACTGCTTGAATATTGTCCAAATGTTGCATGAATACTGTCTGAAGAGTTTCTGTGTACTGCCTGGATAGTGATTAAATGGTGCGTGATTAAATTCCATGCACTGATTGAGTACTGAGTTGATACTCGTTAAATACTATCAGACTACAGCCTGTTTACTACCTGAATACTGTCTGACTACTGCCTGAATACTGCTTGAATCTTGCCTGAACACTGCCTGAACACAATCCAAGTACTACCTGAATGCTTGGTGGATACTCTTTGAATCTTATCTGAATTCTGCCTAAATGCTTTATGAATACTGCCTGCGTAATCCCTGCATGCTCCCTGAATGCTGACTATGTGTTACCTAATTACTGCGTGAATCCTGCCTGACTACTCCCTGTGTAACACCTTTATCATGTGTGAATACCAAAGCATATATGTAGTGTCTGAATGCTGCAGATGCACTCCACAAATACTTAATCAATGCTTAATTACCTCTTGAAAACTACCTGCCCTAATACAACCTCAATATTAGCTGCATACAACCTAACAACCGCCTGTATGCTGCCTGTGTACTGCCTTCATATTACCTGAATGCTGCCTGACTGCTGCCTGACTGATGCTTAGGTGCCTACCAGACCACTGCCTGAACACTGCCTGAATACTTTCCTGATGCTGCCTGCAAACTGCCTATGTACTGCCTATACTGTCTTTGTACGCCCTAAATACTCTCAAATTGCTCTCTAAACACTGTCTGGGTATTCCCTAAGTACTGCTGGAATACTGTCCAACTGTTGCCTGAATACTGCCTGAAGAGCTTCTGTGCACTATCTAAATACTGATTAAATAGTGTGTGAGTACAGTCCAAGCATGTGCTAATTGAATTCTACCTGAATACTCTTCAAATACTATCAGACTATAGCCGGTTCACTACCTGAATAATTCCTGACTGCTACCTGAATACTGCTTGAATATTGCCTGAGCACCGTCTGAACACAACCCGAATACTATCTGAATACTGACAGAACACTATGAATACTATCTGAATCCTGCCTCCTTCCTTTCTGAGTACGGACTACATAATCCCTGTATATTCCCTGAATACTGCCTAGATACTGCCTAAGTATCGTCTGAATACTGTCCAAACGCTCCCTGTATTACCTTTATACTGCCTAAATACCACCAAACACATGTAGTGTCTGAACATTGCGTAAATACTCCCTAATTACTGTCTGGGTGCGTAAGTACCTCCTGAAAATTGCCTCAATACTGCCCTAATACAACCCTGAAAGTAGGTGCATATTGCCTGGAAACTGTCTGCATGCTGCCTGTGTACTACCTGTGGACTGCCTGAATACGCTGTCTGAATGCTGCCTGGATACTACTTAGATTAGATGCTACCAGAATACTGTCTAAACGCCTGAATACTACCTGAATACTGCCTAAATACTTTCTATATACTCCCTGAATACCGTCTGAATACTGCCTGAATGCAGCCAGAGTATGTACTGATTGAATATTCTCTGAATACTCCTTCAGTAGTGTTTGAATATAGCCTGTGTACTGCCTGAATATTTCCTGAATACTGCTTAGATATTGCCTCATTACTGCCTGAATACAGCCAGAATACTCCCTGAATACTTACTGAATACTCTATGAATTCTGCATGATTCCTTTCTGAATGCTGCCTCCATACTCACTACGTACAACCTGAATACTGCCTAGATGCTGCCTAATTAGCACCTGCGTAATGTCTAAACACTCCCTGTATAAAACCTTTATACTAGATGAATACCAACGCACACACATGGTGTCTGAACATTACCTGAATATTTGCTAAATACTGTAAGAATGCTCCATTGCCTCCTGAAAACTGCCTGAATACTGTCCTAATCCAACCTCAATAGTAGTTCATACTGCCTGAAAACTGCACGTATATTACCTGTATATTGCCTGAATGCTACCTGAATGCTGTCTGAAAACTGCTTAGATGCCACAAGATTACTGCCTGACTGCTGCCTAAATACTTCCTGGATGCTGCTCATACACGGTTTGTATGTTGTCTACATACTTCCTTAGTAGTGTCTACTAGCAGTTCCCATCTAAATCCTCAGGGGACCTCCCCTGTGACTTGGGGACGCCCCAGGAGCAGCCGCTGATGGATCTCAACCACGAGAATCCAATCTGTTTACTGCCTGAATACTTCCCAAATATGAATACAGTCAGAATAGTATGTGAATATTTACTGACTACTCTAAGAATACTATCTGAAATCTGAATGATTTCTTTCTGAGCACTGCCTGCATACATCCTGCATACTCCCTGGCTACTGTCTATGTACTCCCGTGCTCCAACCCTGAGTACTACCTAAATACTCCCTGTATAATAGTCTCATGCTACATGAATACCAAAGCATATATGTAGTGTCTATATACTAACTAGATATTCCGTAAATACTGTGAGAATGCTTAATTGTCTCCTAAAAACTGTCTCAATACGGCCCTAATACAACATCAATGTTAGTTGCATACTGCCTGACACCTGTATGTATACTGTCTATATTTTGCCTTAATGCTGCCTGAATGCTACCTGAATACTGCTCAGGTGCTCTTAGAGAACTGGATGAACACTGCCTGAACACTAAGTTAATACTGCCTGCATACTTCCTACACACTGTCTATACTGTCTCCATACTTCCTAAATACTGTCTAATTACTCTCTGCATACTGTCTGGATACTCCCTAAGTACTACCTAAATACTGCCTGAATACCGTCTGAAGAGATCTGTGTCCTGCCCAAACACTGATTAAATAGTTCTTGATTACAATCTATGTACTGATTTCATACTGCCTGAAATGCTTGTTGAATAATCTCGGACTACAGCCTGTTTACTGTCTGAATACTGCCTGGGTACTGATTGAATACTGCTTGAATATTGCCCCAACACTGTGTGAATACAACCAGAACACTACCTGAATAGTTGCTGAACACCTTACGACTAAGTACTATCTGAACTCTGTCTGGTTGTTTTCTAAATACTGCCTGCGTACTCCCTGGATATTGCCTAGGTACTGCATAATTTCCGCCTAAATACTACCTAAATACTACCTAAATACTCCCTGTGTAATACCTTGATACGGCATGAATACCAAGGCATGCATATAGTGTCTGAACACTGACTGAATACTCCCTAAATACTGTCTGAATGCTTAATTATCTCCTGGAAACCGCCTCAATACTGCCCTAGTACAACCTCAATACTAGCTGCATACTCTACTGCCTAAAAGGTATCTGTGTACTGCCTGTAATTTGCCTGAGTGCTGCCTGAATACTGTCTGAATCCTGCTTGGGTACTACCAGAATACTGTCTGAACACTGCCTGAATATGTCTTGTTTGTTGCCTGCATACTGCCTGTACACTGCCTTTATACTGTCTGTATACGTCCTAAATACTGCCGACTTACTCTCTGAATACTGTCTGAATACTCTGTTAGTACTGGCTCAATACTGCCTGAATAATTGTGTGAATACTGTCTGAATACTTTCCATGCACAGTGTAAATAGGAGTTAACAAGGCATTGATTACAGTCTATGTACTGATTGAATACTACCTGAATACTTGTTGAATACTATCAGACTACAGCCTGAACACTGCCTGAATACTGACTGACTACTGCCTGAATATTGCTTGAATATTGCCTGAACAGCACCTGAGCGCAACTAGAACATTAACTAACTAGCTACTGAAAACTCTTTAAATACTAACTGAATTCTGGATCATTCCTTTCTGAAAAGTGCCTGCATAATACCTGCATACTCCCCAAATACTACCTAGATACTACCTAATTACTACCTGAATACCGCCTAAATACTACCTGTATAATACTTTGATACTGCGTGAACTGGGTGAATACCAAAGCATGTACTTAGTGTCTACATTTACTGACTGAATATTCCCTAAATACCGTGACAGTGCTTAATTGCTTCCTAAAAACTGCCTGAATACTGCCCTGATACAACCTCAATACTACCTGCATACTGCCTGACAACTGCCTGTATACTGCCTGTATGTTGCCTTAATGCTACCTGACTTTGTGAATACAACCAAAACACTACCTGAATACTTACTGAACACTTTATGACTACTATCTGAACTCTGTCCGGTTGTTTTCTAAAAACTGCCTACATACTCCCTGCATGTTGCCTAGATAAGTACAACCTGATTTCCGACTGATTACTGCCTAAATACTCCTTGTGTAATACCTTGATACGGCATGAATACCAAAGCATGTGTATATCGTCTGATCACTGCCTGAATACTCCCTAAATACTGTCTGAATACTTAATTACCTCCTGGAAAGCGCCTCAACACTGCCCTAGTACAACCTCAATACTAGTTGCATACTGCCTAAAAGGTAGCTGCATACTGCCTGTATTGCCTGAGTGCTGCCTAAATGTTGTATGAATCCTGCTTGGGTACTACCAGAATACTGTCTGAACACTGCCTGAATACTTCTTGTTTGTTGCCTGCATACTGCCTGCACATTGCCTATATACTGTCTGCATACATCCTAAATACTGTCTACTTACTCTCTAAATACTGTGTAAATACTCCGTTAGTAATGCCTGACAACTGCCTGAATACTGCCTGAATATTGTGTGAATACTTTCTGAATACTTTCCATGTACAGTGTGAATACTGATTAAATAGGGCTTGGTTACAGTCTATGTAGTGATTAAATACTGCCTGAATACTGGGTGAATACTAATAGACTACACCCTGAATACTGCCTGAATACTGCCTGACTACTGCCTGGATATTGCTTGAATATTGCCTGAACAGCACCTGAGCGCAACTAGAACATTAACTGACTAGCTACTGAATACTCTATTAATACTAACTGAATTATGCATGATTCCTTTCTAAAAACTGCCTACATAGTCCCTGCATACTCCTTGAAGACTGCCGTGATACTGCCTAGATTGCCACCTGAATATCACCTTAATACTCCCTGTATAATACCCTTGTACGGCATGAACTAGGTGAATACCAATGAATATAATTAGGGTCTAAATACTGACTGAATATTCCCTAAATACTGTAAGAATGCTTGTTCGCCTCCTAAAAACTACCTGAATACTGCCCTAATACAACATAAATACTAGCTGCATACTGCCTGACAATTGTCTGTATGCTGCCTGTATATTGCCTGAATGCTGCCTGCATGCTGCTTGAATAATACTTAGGTGCTCCTAGAATATAGCCTGAACACTGCCTGAACACTTTCTTGATGCTGCCTGCATACTGCCTACACACTGCCTGTATACTGTCTGTGTCCTTCCTACATACTGTCTAATTACTCTCTGAATACTGTCTGGATACTCCCTAAGTAATGCCTAAATATTGCCTGAATACCGCCTGAAGAGATCTGTGTCCTGCCCAAACACTGATTAAATAGTGCTTGATTACAATTTATGTACTGATTGCATACTGCCTGAATGCTTGTTGGATATTATCCGACTACAGCCTGTTTACTGTCTGAACACTGCCTGAATACTGACTGAATACTGCTTGAATATTGCCCCAACACTATGTGAATACAACCAGATCACTACCTGAATACTTACTGAACACTTTATAACTACTATCTGAACTCTGCCCGGTTGCTTTCTAAATACTGCCTGTGTACTCCCTGAAAATTGCCTAGATACTACCTAATTTCCGCCTGAATACTGTTGAAATTCTCCTGTTGTAATACCTTGATACCACATTAAAACCAAGGCATGCATACAGTGCCTGAACACTGCCTGAACACTCCCTAACTACTGTCTGAATACTTAATTACTTCCTGGAAAGCGCCTCAACACTGCCCTAATACAACATCAATACTAACTGCATACTGCCAAAAAGGTATCTGCATATTGTCTGCATATTGTCTGAGTGCTGCCTAAATGCTGTCTGAATCCTGCGTGGGTACTACCAGAATACTGTCTGAACACTGCCTGAATACTTCCTGTTTGCTGCCTGCATACTGTCTGCAGACTGCCTATATACTTTCTGCATACGTCCTAAATACTGTCTACTTACTCTCTGAATACTGCCTCAAGAACTTGTTAGTGATGCCTGACTACTACCTGAATACTGCCTGAATACTGCGTGAATACTGTCTGAAAAATTTCCATGTACCGTGTAAATACTGATTAAATAGGGCTTGATTACTGTATATCTAATGATTGAATACTGCCTGAATACGTGTTGAATACTATCAGACTACAGCCTGAATACTGCCTAACTATCGCCTGACTACTGCCTGAATATTGCTTGAATATTTCCTAAACAGCACCTGAGCGCAACTAGAACGTTAACTAGCTAGCTAGTGAATACTCTACGAATAATAACTGAATTGTGCATGATTCCTTTCTGAAAACTACCTTGAATACTTCATTAGTAATACCTGACTACTGCCTGAATATTGCCCGAATATTGCGTGAATGCTGTCTGAACACTTCTTATGTACTGTGTAAATACTGATTAAATAGGGCTTGATTGCAGTCTATGTACTGTACTGCTTGAATACTGCCTGAATGCCTGTTGAATACTATCAGACTAAGGTACAGCCTGAATACTGCCTAACTATCGCCTGACCACTGCCTGAATATTGCTTCAATATTGCCTGAACAGCATCTGAGCTCAACTAGAACAATAATTGACTAGCTATTGAACCCTCTATGAATACTAACTGAATTCTGGATGATTCCTTTCTGAAAACTGCCTGCATAATACCTGCATACTATCCGAATACTTCCTAGATACTGCCAGATTACCACGTGAATACTGCCTTAGTACTCTCTGTATAACACCCTTGTACTGCGTATGTGTATTGATTGCATACTGCCTGAATGCTTGTTGAATAATATCGGACTACAGGCCGGTTACTGGCTAAATACTGCCTGACTACTGATTGAATACTGTTTGAATATTGCCCCAACACTGCATGGATACAACCGGAAGACTACCTGAATACGTACTGAATAGTTTATGACTACTATCTGAACTCTGTCCGGTTGCTTTCTAACCACTGCCTGTATAATACCTGAATATTGCCTAGATACTGCCTAATTTCCGCCTGAGTACTGCCTAAATACTCCTTGTGTAATACCTTGATACCGCACGAATACTAAAGCATGTATATAGTGTCTGACCACTGCCTACTGCCTGGATACCCCCTAAATACTGTCCAAATGCTTAATTACCTCCTGGTAATCACCTCAACACTGCCCAAATACAACCTCAATACTAGCTACATACTGCCTCAATGGTATCTTCATACTGCGTATATATATATTGCCTGAGTGCTGCCTGAATACTGTTTGGTTACTACCAGAATACTGTCTGAACACTGCCTATTTACTTCCTGTTTGCTGCCTGCATACTGTCTGCATACTGACTGTATACTGTCTGCATACATCCTAAATACTGTCTACTTACTCTCTAAATACTGTCTGAATACTCTGTTAGTACAGCCTGAATACTGCTAAATACTACCTGACTATTGCGTGAATACTGTCTGAATACTTTCCATGCACTGTGTAAATACTGATTAAATAGGGCTTGATTACAGTCTATGTAATGATTGAGTACTGCCTCAATACTTGTTGAATACTATCAGACAACAGCCTAAATATTGCCTGGATACTGCCTGACTACTGCTTGAATATTGCCTGAACAGCACCTGAGCGGAACTAGGACATTAACTGACTAGCTGCTGAACACTCTAAGAATAATAACTGAATTCTGTATGATTCCTTTCTGAACACTGCCTGCAAAATCCCTGCATACTCCTTCAATACTGTCTAGATACTGCCTAATTACCACCTGAATGCTGCCTAAATACTACCTGTGTAATACTTTGATACTGTGTGAATACCAAAGCATAGATAGTGTCTGAACACTGGCTGAATCCTTCCTTGATACTGTGTAAATGCTTAATTACCTCCTGGAAACTGCCTGAGCACATCTAATACAACCCTAATACTAGGTGCATACTGCCTGACAACTGCCTGTATACTGCCTGTATATTGCCTGAACGCTGTCTGAATGCTGTCTGAATATTTTTTAAATACTGCTTAGATGTTGCCACATTATTGCCTGAACACTGCCTGAATATTTTCTGAATACTTCTTGCAAACAGGTTGTATACGGGCTGCATATTTCTTGATTAGTGTCTACTTACTCTGTGAATACTATCTTTATCTTTATACCATGTAAGCACTCCCTATATTGCCTGACCATTGTCTGAATATTGTTGTAATAGTGCCTCAATAGAGTTATATAATCCCTGAATACTGTCTGTATATTGCCTGAATACAGCCTACTGAATGCTGTCTAGATACTGCCTACTTCCCATCCGAATACTGCTTAAATACTCCCTATTTAGTACCTTCATACTACGTGAATACCAAAGGATATATGTAGCGTCTGAATATTGATTGAATAATCCCCAAATACTGTCTGAATACTTAATTACCTGGTGAAAAAAATGCCCGAAAGCTGCCCTACTACAACCCCACCACTAGCTACATACTGCCTGAAAACTGCCTTTATACTGGCTGTATATTGCTTGAATGCTTCCTGAATGCTGTCTGAATACTGCTCAGGTGCTACCAGATTACTGTCTCAACACTGCCTGAATACTTCCTCGATGCTCCCTATGAACTGCTTGTATTGGCTGCATATTTCTTGATTAGTGTCTACTTACTCTGTGAATACTATCTTTATCTTTGTACTTCATAAATACACCCTAGACACTGCCCGAATGTTGCCTGAATATTGCTGCAATACTGCCTCAATAGAGTTGTGTACTCCCTGACTACCGTCTCAATATTGCCTGAATACAGCCTACTGAATACTGTCTCGATACTCCCTAGTTCTTGTCTGAATACTGCTCAAAGACTCCCTATAGCACCTTCATACTGCGTGAAAACCAAATGATATATATAGTTTCTGATTACTGTCTGAATACTCCCTAAATACTGTCTCAATGCTTAAGTGTCTCCTGAGAAACTTCTTGAATACCACCCTACTAGAACCTCATTACTACCTGCATACTACTTGAAAACTGCCTATATTGCCTGTTTATTGCCTGAATGCTGCCTGAATGCTGCCTGAATGCTGTCTGAATACTGTTTTGGTGCTACCAGACTACTGTCTGAACACTGCCTGAATACTTCCTAGATGTTGCCTGCATACTGCCTATACACTGCCAATATACTGTCTGTATACCTCCTAAATACTTTCTACTTACTCTGTGAATACTGTCTGATTAATCCCTAAGCAATGCCTGACTATTTCATGAATACTGCCTGGATAGTTTCTATGTACTGCCCAAATACTGATTAAATCGTGTTTGCCCGCAGCCTATGTACGGATTGAACACTACATGACTACTCGTTGAATATTATCAGACTGCAGGCTGTTTACTGTCTAAATATTGCCTGATTACTGCCTGAATACTGCTTGAATATTACCTGAACAGTATCTGAGCGCAACTAGAATATTAACTGAATACTCACTGAACACTTTATGAATACTGTCTGAATTCTCCGTAATTTCTTTCTGAAAACTGCCTGCATGATCCCTGCACACTCCCTGAAGACTTCCTAGATACTGCCTAATCACCATCTGAATACAGCCTAAATACTACCTGTATGATAGCTTTGTACTGTGTGAATACCAAAGCACACATATAGTGACTGAATATTGCCTGAACACTTCCTAAATACTGTCTGAATGCTTAAGTACCTCCTGGAAACTGCCTGAATACTGCCCCAATAGAACCTCAATACTAGCTACATACTGCCTGAGAATGCCTATGTGCTGCCTGTATATTGTCTGAACGCTGCCTGAATGCTGTCTGAATACTGTCTGAATACTACTTAGGTCCTACTAGATTACTGCCTGAACACTGCCTGAATAAGTTCTGGGTGATTCCTGGAAACTGCTACTATACTGGCTGCATATTTCCTGATTAGTGCCTAGTTACTCTTTTACTACTATTTTCATCTTTACACTCAGTAAGTATTTCCTATATACTACCTGAATATTGCCTGAATATTGCTATAATACTGCCTGGATGGAGTTATGCAGTCCCTGCATACCATCTGAATACTGACTGAATACAGCCTACTGAATACTGTCCAGATACTACCTACGTCCTGTCTGAATACTGCCAGAATACTCCTTAGATAGCACCTTCATACTTCATGAATACCAAAGGATATATATGTATATATATAATGGCTGAATACGTACTGCATTCTCCCTAAATACTGTCTAAATAATTAATTACCTCCTAAACAATTGCCTGCATACTTCCCAAATACAACCCCACTACTAGCTGCATACTACCTGAAAACTGCCTGTATATTGCCTGTGTATTGTCTGAATTCTGCCTGAATGCTGTCTGAATACTGCTCAGGTGCTACTAGACTACTGCTTGAACACTACCTGAATATTTCCTCTATGCTGCCTGCATACTGCCTACACACTGCCTGCATATTGTCTGTATACTTCCCCAATATTGTCTACTTAGTCTCTAAATACTGTCTGGATTCTTCCTAACTAATACCTGAATATTGTGTTAATACTGGCTGAAGAGTTTCTGTGTCATGTCCGAATACTGATCAAATATTGCTTGATTACAGTCCATGTGCCGATTGAATACTGCCTGAATATTTGTTCAGTCTACAGCCTATTTACTGCCTGAATACTGTCTGACTACTTCCTGAATATTGCTTAAATATTACCTGAACAGTACCTGAGCGCAGCTAAAATATTAACTGAACACTTACTTAACACTCTATGAATACTATCTAAATTCTGCATGATTCCGTTCTAAAAACGGCCTGCATAATCCCTGCATACTCCCTGAATACTGCCTAGATACTGCCTAGTTACCACCAAAATACTGCCTAAATACCACCTGTGTAATACCTTCATACTGCGTGAATACCAAAGCCCACATCATACAGTGTCTGAATACTACCCAAATAATACTTCATAAATACTGTCTGAATGCTTGAGTACCTCCTGGAAAACTACCTGAATACTGCCCTAATATAACCTCAATACTAGGTGTATACTGCCTGAACACTGCTTGTATATTACTCTACCTGTATGTTGCCCGAATGCTGCCTGAATCCTGTCCAAATACTGCTCAGGTGCTATCAGACTTGCTGTCTGAACACTGCCTGGGTACTTCCTGTTTGCTGCCTGCATACTGTCTATGTACTGTATGCATACTGTATGTATGTTTCCTAGATACTGTCTAATTGCTTGGTAAATACTGTCTGGATACTCCCTAAGTACTACCTGAATATTGTCTGAATACTGCCTGAAGAGTGTCTGTGTACTAGCAAAATACTGATTGAACAGTGCTTGATTACAGACCATGTACTGATTGAATACTGTACAAATATTTGTTGAATACTATCAGACTACCGCCTCTTTACTGTCTGAAAACTGCCTGACTAAGGCTTGAATATTTCATGAACATTGCCTGAACACAACCAGAATACTACCTGAACACTCAGTGATCACTTTATAAATACTATCTGAATTCTGCCTCATTTCTTTTGGATTACCACATGCACACTCCCTGCATACTCCCTGACACGTTCTAGATACGGCTACTTACCACCCCATAGAACCAAAGTAGGTAGCTAACTTAGACTACTCTCATACTGTAGGAACCTGTGCATGTTCTACAGAGGGTAGGTGTCGCCACCTCCTCCTTGTCCGCTTCTTGGCCGGTCCTTGCAGTGGCGGCAGTTGGAACTCTTATTTCGTCGCACTGATTGTTGCCAAATGCGATGTGATAGTCCAAAATTATTGACACAACTAAAATAGCTATCGCTGCAACATATGACAGGAATATTCCTGGGTGTGCAACCACATGTCTTTCCTTGCAGAAGACCAATGCAGAGAAGGTGCAACGAATCTGCGGTGTATCCATGATCAGAGGCCAATAACACAGGTGAGGTGTTGGTCAGTCAGACAATTTTTGAGTGTTGCTAAGAGCAAATTATTCCACGTTAGGTATCACAACAAATGTGGCGGGAGCGACCGAACCAACCCAACCGTGAACGCTTACCGCACAATAACTCTCCGATGCGCGAACCATGGGATTTCCGCTATTACCTGCTTTGGACTGTCACTACTCTGTTGCTAGTGCTTCGTAGTTGTGGCAAATCGCAGCTTTCTTGACTACTTTTTTTACAGAGAGTACTTTGGTGGGAATTCCACAGCATTTGGAACGGTTTTCATTTGGGCCTTTTCTAGTGAGAGTTGGCTAGAGGTGTTGATTCCGCCGTGCCGGGGCCGGCTGGCGCGAATGGAGCCTTCGTTGTGATACCCAACATGCAACATCGGTAAACACAGCGGCTGTCTAACTGATCAACACCTCACCTGTGGTATTGGCCTCTGTCCATGATTTGTCGCCTGAACTATGACACCAGAAACCTTGAAGCAGATCCAGAATTCTGCACAAATGTTTTCTACACAGGAACTGTCTGGAAAAATGTGCGAGGAAAACAAACTTAAACAAGAACTCATAGAAATTCAGCACCAACATGTCTCACAAATTTTCTGTGGGTCAAACAAAGAGTGCCACAATTTTCAACTCTCTTAACCATCAAGTGGCTTAGTAGAACTTCGAGCCCAAGATTGAACAACAAGTCCAGGACTTTTGGACATCCTGTCGAAAGTCTTCCGGAGACTCTGTGTCCATTTTCTCAAGGTGGGTCAAACGCAGAGTGCCATAATTTTCAAATCTCGTAACCAGCAAGTAGCTCAGAAGAACTCCCCACCCAAGATTGAACAGCAAGTCGAGGGTCGGAACTCTTCCAACAATATTTCCATTTTCTCAAGGTGGGTCAAACGAAGAGTGCCACAATTTTCAAATGTCGCAACCAGCAAGTGGCTCAGGAGAACTGCCCACGCAAGATTGAAAAAAAACAAGTCGAGGATTTTTGGACATCTTGTCGGAAGTCTTCCGACAAGATGTTCATTTTCTCAAGGTGGACTGCCCTGACAATTTTTGGAAATCCTTTTGGAACTCTTCCGACAAGATGTCCATTTTCTCAAGGTGGACTGCCCTCATGATTTTTTGACATCCTGTTGGAACTCTTCTGACAAAATGTCCACTTTCTCAAGGTGGACTGCCTTCATGTTTTCAGACATCCTGTCGGAACTCTTCCGACACAATGTCCATTTCTTGAGGTTGGTCAAATGAAGAGTGCCATGATTTTAAAATCTCGCAACCAGCAAGTGACTAAGGAGAACTGCCCACTGAATGTTGAAAAGCAAGTCCAGGACGTTTGGACATCCTGTTGGAACTCTTCCGACTTCCGACACAATCTCCATTTTCTCAAGGTGGACTGCACTCACAATCTTTTGACTTCCCGTCGGAACTCTTCAGACAAGTTCTCCATTTTGTCAAGGTGGACTACGCTCACACTTTTTGACATCCTGTCGGAACTCTTCAGACAAAATGTCAATTTTTCTCAAGGTGGACTGCCCTCATGATTTTTGGACATCCAGTCAGCTCTTCCAACTCAGTGTCCATTTTCTCAAGGTGGGTCAAACAAAGAGTGCCACAATTTTCAAATCTCGTAACCAGCAAGTGGCTCAGGAGAAATCCCAATCCAAGATTGAAAAGCAAGTTCAGGACTTGTGGACACCCTGGCGGAGTTCTTCTGTCAAAATTTCTGTTTTCTCAATTCAGTTTGTTCTCGTGACTTCTCTGACATCCTGTCGGAACTCTTCCGACAAAAGTGCTATCTTCGCCATCAGACTGCAGTCTGTTCTCGTGACTTCTCTGACATCCTGTCGGAACCCTGCCGACAAAAGTGCCACCTTCGCAATCTGAGTGCAGTCTGTTCTCGTGACATCTCTGACATCCTGTTGGAACTCTTCCGACAAAAGTGCCATCTTCGCCATCAGACTGCACTCACAATTTTTCGACTCCAGTTCATGCACACATGTTTTAGCTGGTGAGCATTGTTTCAGTTTGTTCTCTTGACTTCTCTGACATCCTGCATTCTCAAGGAGGGTCAAATGAAGAGTGCCACAATTTTCAAATCTCGTGACCAGCACGTGGCTTAGTAGAACTGCCCACCCAAGGTTGAAAAAGAAACCTGTGCAGAAAATGCACCAGGAAAATAAACTCAAACAAGAACTCATAGAAATCCATCCAAAACATGCCTCATAACTTATTATTTGGGTCAAACAAAAAGTGCCACAATTTTCAAATCCCGCAACCAGCAAGTGGCTCAGGAGAACTGCCCACCCAAGATTGAAACTGACCCCAACCCCAAGCCTCAACCCATCACCCAGCTATCACATGACCCCCCGCACCTGAAGACTGTCCACGAAGATTTGCAGTGTGTCGCAGTTTGTCAGCCCCTGCCAAACTGTCCAAAATCAAAACCAGGTTGTTGGATTTGCTGCTCTCATTTCTTGTGTGATGGCCGAGTCCTCCCTGTACCCCGCTGCCCCTGAAACCTGAGAGCAGACTGGTTTGACAATGGATCAGATTGGCAGTGTTTCCGAACTTGGCACCACACTTCTCTGACATCCTGTCGGAAATCTTCCGACAAAAGCGCCAACTCACAAACAGACTGCAGCATGTTCTTCCGACTCACCTGACATCCTGTCGGAACCCTTCCGTCAAAAGTGCTGGTGAGCACTCTTGCAGTTTGTTCTCGTGACTTCTCTGACATCCTGTCGGAACTCTTCCGACAAAAGTGCCATCTTCGCCATCAGACTGCAGTCTGTTCTCGTGACCTCTCTGACATCCTTGTCAAACAAAAAGCGCAACAATTTTCAAATCCCGCACGCAACCCTGACCCTGACTGCCCACCCAAGATTGAAACTGACCCCAACCCCAAGCCTCAACCCATCACCAAGCTATCACCTGACCCCCCGCACCTGAAGACGGTCCACGAAGATTTGCAGTGTGTCCTAGTTTGTCAGCCCCTGCCCAACTGTCCAAAATCAAAACCAGGTTGTTGGATTTGCTGCTCTCATTTCTTGTGTGATCGCCGGGTCCTCCCTGTACCACGCGGCCCCTGAAACCTGAGAGCAGACTGGTTTGACAATGGATCAGATTGGCAGTGTTTCCGAACTTAGCACCACACTTCTCTGACATCCTGTCGGAAATCTTCTGACAAAAGTGCCAACTTCACAATCACACTGCAGCATGTTCTTCCAAGTCACATGACATCCTGTCGGAACCCTTCCGACAAAAGTGCCGTCTTCGCAATCTGACTGCAGTCTTGTTTCATCACTTCTCTGACGTCCTGTCGGAACTCTTCCGACACAAGTGCCACCCTAGCCATCAGACTGCAGTCTGTTCTCGTGACTTCTCTGACATCCTGTCGGACTGTCATCTGTTCTTGTGACTTCTCAGACATCCTGTCGGAACTCTTCCGACGAAAGTGCCGCAATCGCAACCCTAACCCTTCCGACAAAAGTGCCATCTTCGCCATCGTTCGCCCTCTGACTGATATCTGTTCTTGTGACTTCTCAGACATCCTGTCGGAACTCTTCCGACGAAAGTGCATTATTGCAGTCTGTTCTCGC
>Ga0209092_10002318_pt1 | contig 17544 bp, 10 predicted proteins | sample FraStrMetagenome_FD_187446 | JGI IMG/M metagenome (GOLD analysis project Ga0209092, IMG submission 187446) | Marine eukaryotic phytoplankton communities from Arctic Ocean - Fram Strait ARC3M Metagenome (SPAdes) (version 2) | ecosystem: Environmental > Aquatic > Marine > Oceanic | place: Fram...
TTCGTATAGTGAGCTTCAATCTCTGCAACTCTCTTCTCCACGGCTCTTTTATTGGCGTTACGAGGATGATACTTATTCGTACGACTATCTACTCGCATCGTTTTCACCTCGAAAATTCGTCTTTGTAGTATCACCCGTCCAGACCTTTCTCGATGTGGATGGTCGTAAGTCATTATGTCGGGAATGATCAATTCTTTGATCGAATGTTGATAACATTATTCTTTGAGAATCTCTGCTGGGACAAGGCCATGAAACATGTTTTGCGGTTCGCTGGTGTGTAACTTATTCAAATGTCTGTCATCGTGCAGTTCTGTCTTGATCAAAACTCCAAGGAACTGTAAAAATTTATGACGAAACACTTTCGATCGCACGATATGAGGCGGAAACGAACAAGTAGCTAATAAACCACAACTCCAGCCCTAGGCGTAAGCTTACTCACGCCTGCACGTCGGTTTTAAACAATGTTTTGATATCTTCCTTAGAAATAATAACAGGAAACGCTATTTGTTAATTTATGTCCATTTCTAAATACAATTTTCTGGAGTTGAAATACTCTATCAAAGAACATCGTGAATGACGAGTAGTTAAGTCAATTCAACGATCTTCCTTGCGAAAGTAGCTCAGAATACTCGTCCCTCTTCATTATTTCGAATTGGGGGCAAGCCTTTCCTTTTCACACAATCGAACATCACCAATAATGCTCTTAAATTCGGACTGGTCGACACACATCTTGAACCATCGTGAGACATTGGGGAATGGCTCAAGAAACGATGCATCGCATACAAGCTTCATCGGATATACAAGCGCACTTGCAACGCATATGTCCGCAAGAGTAATCTGCTGACCTACTAAAAAGGTCTGACCATTAAAAAGATGACATTCAATTTTTCCCAAAGCAGCTGCTAGATCGATCTTGGCCTTACTATAAGCCTTTTCATTGTACGGAATGTACCCAGCAATTGGATACCACCATACGCAGGCAGGAAGTTCCAACTCGTTTGATCCAAAATCAATCCAACCATCAATTTCTGCAGCCTCATACATATTTTGTCCATTAAGGCCAGAATCCCCTTTCCCGATGCGTGCAACATGACGAGCTATAGCGTTACTCTCCCAAATATTTCCCTTCGGTGTAACTAAGACGGGCGCCTTACCAACTGGACTAAGACTAGCAATTTGTGTAAGGTCATCAGATATTATAATATCTACACCGCAGTATTCAGCGGCAATCAGTGCTTTAAATGCACGAAAATTTCCTGGGGAAGTATGAAGAGTGTTGGCCATGGTTTCGTTGTGGAAAAAAGTATGAAATAAAATTGGACATGAATTATCGTTAAAAACGTTTCTCAAAGTTCGCACTTCGAGTTCGTACGACGGCGACGGCGACGGCCACGGCCACACATCTCATACGAGCAGCATGTATTAATAAAATGTAAAATGGGTATCAAAATATATCAAACCGATAACAAACATACATCACAAAAATAAATTCTTCGAAATATTTTGTAACCATCGTAATCGACACTATAATTACACAAAGTGAAAAAAAATTCAACAACCACTTCTGCTGGTGAGGAAGAACTAGAGAGTGTGAAATTCAGATGAACCGAGATATTAAATAGATGAGAGTAAGAAAAAGCCTACTCCCGCTTGAAAAATGGTAAGAAATACGAATATTTTTCCTATTTCCTAACCTACAGAAGCAATGAAGAAAAATACGCCTATAATCTCTTGAAACGTCGATGATATACAAAACGAACTGATTTTTGCACGTCAGTCTGAGTTTCACACCAATAATATTACCATATTAGAGATGTCTCACGTTTGAAACTAATTAACATGTTTTTTATATGGAAGATAGATCCGTTTTTGATTGGCTGGTTGGCAATCTGATACCTTTGATTCTTGGATGATATTCATGGGGGGTATCAAGGATCTTTGATGAATTTTTGTGATAATTATCAGTTGGCAGCTATGCCTGAGGAGAGTTAAAAGGAGAGATGTTTTCAACACGTTTTTGTTGAGCTCAGTGAAGGAACTCAGATTGGCCTCCTCTTGCTTTTTGATCGTTGTACCACAGTGCATTTATTAATTATTGCTTCTTCAAGAAATCTACACAACACCACCATTGAGCTATGATGAAGACGAGAAAGAAAATAGATTTTTCCTCTTTATGCTTACAAACAATTTATTTGACGACTCGTAGGATGTTTCCGACTTTAAAGGTTTACCAGCTTGTTTACCAGCTTGTCTACCGCAATTGTTGATAAAGACGATGATATCAAAGCTCTCTCTTATTAAAACGGTACTTGTAAATTTAAAATTTACTTTAGATCCAGTGTCGGATGAAGAGGAATATTCTAATTTATGCAATTTATAACTGTGTTACAGAAATAGATATCATTAGATTTAAAAAGTGGTCTCACAAGTCAAAAGTTTCTCTCATACAAGATGAAAAATCATAGACCTATGGAACTTACATCAAAACATCTACTTCACCATTCTGTTTTTATGCATCGCGGAATGATTGTGAGGTTTTCTTCAGCATCGCGGAATGATTGTGAGGTTTTCTTCAGTGTTTGGACAAGCATTCAAGATGTTCATTAAAATATGTGTTCATAATATGCTAATAGTAACATTCAAAAACAAAATGGAGCTGATTCTAATCTAAAACGCGTTAGTTCCAATCATTTTTCTTACACGCTAGTTCATTATTTGGACAAAGTATAAACTAAATAGTTGATATTTACAGCTGACTCTTCAACTCTTCGATTTTCTTTTCAATTGCTGCTTTCTTTACTGAAGCAACCTTCTCTTCAATAGTTGCAGCTTCAACGGTGAGGAATTCACCAACGACCACATCGTCACTCCAATCAGCAGTGCACATGGACTTCAAAATTTCGGTCGCACCTGCGGTATCGAGAGAATCATCAGCAGCCTTCAAGCTTGCAATGAAGCCATCCTGTGCAATGCGACGTTTCGCCAAACTGTAGAAAAACTTGCGTGACTCTGACCATGGTACAGCAGCCTCGATAACTCCCTTCGCCTTCATACGGCCTGTCTTGTCATGAAGATCTGCAAATTCTGTCGCTGCCTGAAGGTAAACTGGCTTCAATAATTCTTCGCGCTCTGCGATTTGCTTTTTGATAGCTTCTGCATCGTTATCAAAGTGAGAAGCTTCAAGATCAGCGTCCAAAATCTGAAGAACAGGGTCAAGTCTGTGCATCACTTTCAACTGGTCAGCAAGGCGGAACTTGACCTCGGTAATACCAGCTGGCTCTAATATACCTCCACGAGAGTCTGGATCGGCAAACATTGTCATCTTCTCCTCATTGATTGTAGGGTCAACAACAACCCATGATCCTCCACGAAGCTCTCCATGAGGTGGAAGGTAGATGAAGACAGGGTGTTCATACTCTCGCAAGGCATCGACGATCTGGGCTCCAAACTTCAAAATTTCACCAGCCATATCACGACTTCCTCCGCTGAATCCTCTCCAATTGGCAAAGAGCATCAGAGGAAGACCTTCTTTGTTGAAATCACGAATTGCCTGCGCAGTCTTGTAAGATGAATCAGGGAACAACACTTGACCAGCTTGCGGGAGAACTGCCTCTCTTGAATTTACGTCAGCAGGGTCAGCAGGAACAATTTGGTTTACGAGGCGAGTCTCGACAGCAATAGCACCCATCGGGATTCCACCTAGTCGGCCCCTTCCGACAACTACACTCTTACCCCAACCTGCAAGGTACTCCTTGAAACTTTCCTTATCGAAGAAACCTGCTTGATCACTTGTTCCTGACAGCATAAGACGAGGATCATACGGAGTAGGAGTAGGCCTAAATTCTACTTCACGATCAACAGGATCGGCAGATTCACGAGATGGAGTAAGTGCATCAACACTCTTTGGTACAAATGACAACCATTGTAAGATAGATTCTACACCCTCCTGATCATTTTCAACAATCTCATGGGACACACCGTTGGGGAACATAATCTGCGGTCCTCCGAGCTGATCTTGAGAAGTATATACTTCACGTCCAAGAAGTTTGTTGAGGGCAGAGTAACCAGTCAGGATCATTGGGCCATTCTTCATCTGGATGATACGCTGACCGAGACGGACAAGATAAGCACCGATACCGACACTGCGGCCAGTTACATAGCTCAAGGTAAAGATCTCATTATATGCCCTTGAAGTCTCACCAGCAATCTTTCCACTTCCTTGAAGATTCTCTACACCAATTCCGTGCTTGGAGCCAATAATATCGTCAAGTGCCCATCCTTCAGGTACTCTGCGCGCATTGACCGATCCTTCCGGAAGTGATTCGTAATCTGAGTCTTCTAGATATAAGTAATCAAATCCTTTTGATGGGTTTTCAGAGTCAGAAAATTTGATCTTAAACATCGGTTTTAACTCGTCAACAAGTCCGATACGTGCACCTGCGTTACATGCGATATATACTCGTGGAATCTTGAGCTTGCGTGCATATTCACTAGCCTTGTAGTAAAATTCATCTTCTTCTACTCCAAACGATCCACTTTGAACTGTAACATCGTTGGCAATAAAAACTACATCGCGGCCTTCAGGATATTCAGGAGTCTTCATAGATACAATCCATGCAACCATTCCAATGGGATTAGTTCCAATCTCACGACTTCCAGGAGCAAGAGATCCATCCTCCTGTACAAGAAGTTCATTTGCTTCAAATACACCTCCGGGTATGGCATCGGGTGCAAAGGACAAACTGGACAAATGACTTTCCCATTCACCGATAAGACCAACTTCGAGAAGACCCAAAAAGTCGTAGGCATAAGTCGAGCCGACGCGACGTGCAATGGCACGTTTTGTCTGAACAACGTTGGAAACGTCGTATGGGCTAATCATACACACCTCCTCTTCAGTAGATCCAATAGTGCAGAACTGAGTGGAGACTCCAGTAATCGGGTCCGGAGTCTCAATCCATGCAGAGCACTTAAGCCACTCTCCTCCCATTGAAGAAGCAATCAATCGAACGGGTTGAATTAAAGAATTTCCGTCACTGTCAGTGGACTTCACACGAACCTTTACTTCGATTTCATCAACACGGAGTTTCAAAAGACGAGTCGCAAGCTTGCTCTTCAACATTCCCATGATGCTTTCAAAGTTTGAGGCCAACTCCTCCGGGCTAGTATCCTCGAGCTCAGGCAAGGAATGCAAAAAGATTCTGGATGACGACTGGCTAGTAACCTTTGAGTTGGACTGGGCACGTTCAAGTTCGTCCAACCCTTGCAACAACGCACGACGTGAACCGGCTGCGGTGACGAGTCCCTTACTGTGAGAGATACCACGTGCGAAAACAACTTGTGGAGCAAACCTCTTTGCTGTTTTCTCAGTTCCAATGTAAACCTGCGCATTTCTTCCAAGTGCATCCATTCGTTCCAAGTTGAAATTTGCATCAAGACGAGCGAGCTCAAGAAGGTGGTGGAAAGTCGGTCGCATGCCCCTTCGAATAGGATCTTCCTTGAATCCGTCGCATGCCGGGAAGGAAAAGTAGGAAGGATCTCTGCAAGAAAATGAGCATGCAAGTATTTATTGATTCAATCAGAAAATAAAATTACTCACTTTTTCTCGACAGGAATAACTGTGTTCGCAGTGCGAATGCCCAACGAAGTCATCTTGTCAGCACTGCCCAAAATAGCAGTCTCAAGATCAGCAAGTTCAGGACTTTCACCAACAATGGCAAGGTGGACCGAGTTTAAGCTCTTATCAGACTTTCCAAACTTGGCCTCGAAGTCAACAAGGACAGCATCCAATGAAGAAATTCCTTCTACAACAGAGAGCATTCCACTTCTGCTAACACTTTCAGCCTCGGTAACATCCGAGAACCGATAAGTGAAACTGCAAGTGGTCCTTCCATCACTATCTTGTACATCAAGATCGGTAATAATAAAGGCACGGTATACTCGGCGAACGTAGACTTCAATAGCTGCCTTGCGAACAGTTTCGTCATCATCAGCAAATAGAGAAGTAAGAAGATCAACACCGGCGCTCAAAGTCACATCTTGGGAAAGCTCGACGAGGTCGACTCCGGCAGAAAGCTTCTGTTTAAGCTCTTCAACCCTGCTTTCAAATGGAGCAACTTTGGCACCTTCAATAATCGCTGACGCATCTAGGAGGACATCACCATAAATCTTATCTTTGAGGGTGGTAATCTTTGTGATAGATTCCATAAGTTCTTCTGGAAGGCTTTCTCCTCCAAAACGTTCACTAAAGTTTTCAGTCTGACGCAGAAGGGAGCTGATAATTTTGCTTCGTGGAAGTAGCTGTTGATGGGCAAGGTTGAGATCAATGACAACATCGAGATCTTCCGTGTTTGCTTTGGCAAGGTTTCGTACTACATCATCAAGTAGCTGATCATCGAACATACTCTCAACACTCATAAATTCTTCAATAGCTTCGATTACAATAGCCGACGAAGAGCCCATATCCGACGCCTCAGCAAGAGCGGCACTAGCAACTGCCTCAGCATCACACTAAAGAAAACATTTTTGTTTAAAAAAATGAATGTTGATAGTTCTTTCATATGGATACTTACTTTGTAGCCAGCGAGGGCATTGGTCAACGCTTCACTTGCAGTGACTTCGAGGGGTTCGTCAGCAAGATCAAGGCTATCCTCGAAAGTTAAGATCTTTTTAACTTTTGAGGGATCCTTGAGAGATAACGACGCAAGCAAGTCTCCGGCGGAAATGACCGATCCCGGAGATAGCGCATGCGTAATTGATCCACTTTCAGTTGCCTTAATGGGCATAATCATTTTCATTGCTTCTACCTCTACGAATGGCTCACCAGCCTCTACGTTGCCCCCATTATCTTGCAAATAACGAACAACTTTTCCTGTGACATCAGTTCGCAGTTCAGATGGATCGAAAATTGTAGGCATCAGAATTGTAGCACCGTCAAGAACCAAACGCAAACCAAGAGGTTCCTCTTGACCTAAAATGCGGTGAGTCTCTCCACCGATATTGGCGAGGAGAGCTCCCTCTGCAGTTTTAATAACTCTTACTTCAATCACGTTGCCGTTGATCGAAAAACTGAAGATCTCGTTCGACATACGAGTTACCTCAAAATTGTACTTGGTATCTTGGTATGCAATCTCAAGAGGAAAGCTATTGATACTAGGAATGCTTCCAGTAGCGACCTGTCCCTTAGTGAAGGACTCTTTCAACTCTTCAGTCATACTACTTACATGCTCAAAAGCTTTGAAAAGAGCAGCGGAAAGAACAGTCAGGTGGGGAGGACGTTCCACCTGTACACTCTTCTCTTTGATGAGTCCATCTAACCAACTGGTGTCGATGGTATTCTCCTTGAACTCCTGTGTTTCCAAAAGTTGTACCAAGTATTCAACGGTGGTTCTGATTTCACCGCGAACTTCAATCTCCTTCAACGCAAGAACAAGTGATCGACGGGCATGTTCACGAGTGGGTCCCTTTGCAAAAAGATGACCAAACTGACTATCAGCAAATTCGTGGATACCTCCGTTGGCACCGACACTAAAGTAACCCCATACATTACTGGTCGACTGAAATTTGACACGTTCGATGGAACCAGACGTAGGCTTGAACCCCTCGTCGGGATTTTCTGCAGTAATACGTGCGGCTATCACGTGCGAGTCAACATCTTTATAATCCTCCTCTAAGAAATCAATAGGAGAGTCACCATACATGTCTGGCAGTCCGTAGAATTTGCGAACCTCAGGAATCTTGTAGAGAGGGATTCCCATTGCTACTTGAAGCTGAGTGGCAGGAAGATTAATTCCAGTGATTCCCTCAGTCACAGGATGTTCGACCTTAACGTAAAACATAAGTGAGATTTGTATGTGCATTAGTACTTTAACCATTGAACACCCACCTGTAGACGAGGATTCAACTCCAAAAAGTAAAATTCGTTGGTATTAGCATTGTACAGGTATTCAACAGTTCCGGCACCCTGGTAACCAATATTCTGAGTCAATCTCTGTGCTGCTTTCTCCATCTCCCTAAAAGTAGCTTTGGGTACAATTGCGGGAGGACCCTCTTCAAAAATCTTCTGGAAACGTCTCTGAGTACTGCAATCACGGCCATTCAAGGCAACGGCATTTCCATGCTGATCTCCAACAATTTGCACTTCAATGTGACGAGCATTTTTACACAACTGCATGATAAAGATAGGACTTCCAACTACCTCGTTTGTGACCTGGATGTAGGCATTGGCCAAGTCATCCTCATTTTCCACGAAACGAATACCTTTTCCTCCACCACCTTCACTGGCTTTGATCATAATACCGTTCTCGTATCCAATCTTTCTAGCAGCTTCAATTGCTTCATCGACATTTCTGCAGGTTGCCATCTCAAAAGTGTCTTGTGGAATAGTTCCTTCCGCGGTCAAATCTGCCTCCAACGGACCATCATCAACTCCACCAAAAGATCCACTCCATGGGATGGATGGAACCTTGGCGGTCTGAGCCAATATGTTAGCAGCGATTTTATCTCCAAGGACGCTCATTACTCGTCCGGTGGGTCCAATAAATTTGATGCCCATATCGTTAAGAGTATTAGAGAGCACAGGATTTTCACTGGCATGACCCCAACCAGGCCAAACAGCATCAACACCCTGTTCCTGTGCAATTTTGGTAATAACTTCTACATTGGCGTAATTGTTGGAATTCTTTCCAGCAGGAACCTCAACAAAAGAATCGGCAAGGCGAATAAACTCGGCGTTAGCCTTGAGATCCTCAGCAGTTGCCATAGCGACAAATGTGACCGCCTTCTCGTCTCCAAGTTCCATGTAAGCCCACTGACGCATAGAGAGAATTGACTTAGTCGCAGCCATACCATTGTTGGCAATCAAAACCTTGCGAATTGGACGGTTACCACCTCGAGCCTCGACGTAGTCCTCCATCTTCGTACTGGTTCCAATCTCTTCTACAGCCGACATCTTCAATGATGACGACTCAGAAACAGCCACATTGTTCTTCGAGATGAATGCAGACGCAGCATGATTCTGCTTTGTGGTCAATCCCTTATTAAGGAAGGAGCTCGGGCCTGCGGGAGAATTAGAGAAAATTTTTGAAATGGCTAAAATGAGCAAAGATATGCGAACACTCTACGTAAACTTAAAAAAGTACGTGTTACGTAAAAAGTTGTCAAGGCAGCAATGGAGAGAGATGATTTCGGTAGAAAATAGTACCTAACAACAAAACCAAACAAGGTAGGATTTATACCGTGCAACTTCTGGCATCCAACAAAGTCAACTCTTATGAGGGTTGTAGGATAAGCAATCGGTCCCTCGAAGCATTACCGCAAATCCTTTCTTTGACATCGGAATTACGTACTCAACGCATCAAATAAGCACCACAATAAGAATTTCTATTACACTTACCAAAAGCCGAACATCCCGAGACCAGCAAGCAAGCTACTGTAAGGGCATACCGAGAATACCTCGACATGTTTTCTTCTAAATTTAAGTGAACTTATATATGTCGGCACGAATTGTCCTCCACAACGCTCAGCTCAAAAGTATGATGAAGATGGAGTCTGTGCAAAGTCAGTGTCGTGGGTTGCTTCGGCGTTCACAGTCCGTGGACATGTACGTTGAGAAGCGTGAATTTTCATTCCAGTTATTATCTTGAAAATCATGTAGTCGACAGTCGACAGTCGACACAATGCACGAACGCACGCACGGAGTGTAATGGGTAATGGTAGAGGTGCGTGGGAGGATATCCAAATTAAGGGTACTTTCTACATTCATCATGATCCGAACCTTTTCGCCACAGTGACTGTACTTTTCGTGTTACGTAGGAGTCTCTGTGCGTGCCGTACGTCACTACCTACATGTGCATTTCGTGCTGCGTGCTTGCCCACATCTTCAACTGGTTCCATCTGGAGCAAATGATTTTGAGCAGACACACACATGGATCTTTTGAATTGGAATTTGGTGACACCACCAGCCACCAGGCGGGGTCGCACACCTGCCACACAAACGCCCTATAAGATACGAAAACTGCTGAGACAGAGATAGATTTCCGCCTAAAAAAGAAAGCGCGCCAATTGCGAGATCACAATTTCTGTACCCCTTATTCTTTCATTTCTTCCACAAAACATTACAACGCAATCAACAAAATTAACACACAACACAATACATTTATTTTAATTGTTACATTAAGAGCTAATAGAAAAGATATTCGAAAATTTCCTTCCCAACAGAAAAATGAAACTTGTACAGAACCCTCCAATCAACAGCATCATCGATACTATCACCATCGACAACTTATTGATTCAGGCGACTGACTCTCACATTCCTACAAACTATTTAGAGCATACCAGAAAAAATGGCTTTTTGAACTACCGTTCGAACCTCAATGCCCTTTCAGCCCCAGTGACTCGACCCATTTTCCAGGAAAAACGTCAAAATCTAAATTCGTCAAGTGATAGGAACTCCGATGGCAACTCGAAGACCTCACGAGACTCCTCCGCAGAGAAAACACACAAATCTAGGAAACAGCGGCCGCAGCAGTCACATTCAGGAAACATGAAATCGACGAGCACCAACATAAACAATGCAGGAACACGCTCCACCCTCCCAAGTCGAGAAGAGTTACTACGACAGGATGGGTATCCCGTATTTCAATGGGCCGTTATCTTTGCGATGATCGGTGCCGGGGTTTGGTACACATATAAGAATCGTAAGATCGCGGCGTCACCCACTTCGACATCGGCTTCGAGATTGGAATCTTCCAGCAGTAGCAACGGGCATCGCAATACGCATACGAAATCGAAACGAAAGGGGAAAGGTGGGGGTTCATATAAGAAGAAGGCTGCAGCTACTTCATCGTCGTCATCTCGTAAGGAGGATGTGAAAAAAACGGTTGAGTCCCGGACGGCGATCACGATGACCGCCATTCCCGCAAATGAGGAAAATGTGAATTTGAATGGAACCAAGGAAATTAAGATGCAGCCAGTATTGGATAGTTCGGATGCTGCTGAGTCTACGGCTATATCTTCAAGCAGTAAGAAGAAGAAAAAGAAGAAATCGAAATCTAAGAAAAAGGTTACAGTTGGAACTGCTGTAGTTGTTGAGGAAACAGAAAGAGAGACGGTTAGAGAAATGACAAGTGTTGAGATTAGTCAGGGCACGTCCTCGTCTGAAAAAAGAATTGAGGCTAACGAATTGTCGTCGGAGGCCTCCGCACCGGATAGCACTTCCACAGATGGGTCGTCAGCATTTGATAGTGACGACGATGATGACGGTGCTGGAGAGTGGCTACCTGTTGTGCGTGGTGGAAGTAGCAAACAACTGGGCAATAAGAAGGGAGTAGCAGTAGTAGCGGGTGCATCTGCTGCATCGTTAGAACAACATCTGCAAAATGATGACAAAATAGCAGCTCCCGATACAGAAAATATGGAAAAGGAGAGTATTCCTGCGATACAGGCAACATCAGGAAGTGAGGCATTGGACGGTGATGAAGCACTTGCTCGAAAGCTACAGGAGCAAGAGAATGCGGCTGCATACGGTATACCGATTCAGGATGATGTAGAATGGGAAGAAGTAACAAGGAAGAAGAAAGTGAATAAGAAAGTCCAAGAGGAAAGTAGTGAATGATAATAGTATAAAGCATTCTATACATTTCAGAGTTTAGTACGTTCGCTCCGTATGCATGTGTGTCTGGATTTATTATTAATTACCGGTAGCGTAGTACATATGATATTTTACGTCGACGTTACACCTATGCAATTACCGGTGGTAGATTTTGCTTGCAAAGTTGTTTTGGAGAAGGAAGTGCACATTGTACAACCATGTTACGAAAGAAATTTTTCACTGATTTTAGTTGAGATCGAGAGTGTCTTCTAGGGAGGTCATGAGAGTGTCGGTGATCATAGGTCACACATTTAGACTATGTCATACAGATTCTATCACGAATTTGCATAGGCATCACTTCTTCGGACGAAGTTGAGCAATGGTCGATACCTGGAGAATCTGCACTCAAGTATTCAAAGCCTTTTAGCCAAAATCTGGGCTATTCGAGATATGATCTGTATTCAATGAAAATAATTTAGGGTTACTACCCAGAATATGGCAACCTAAAATATTATGCGTATCATATGTTTCGATCATTAAAATTGCTACAACTGCCTTTCCGAGAAAGTGGCTAATAATGAAGACGATTTCTAAGCTATACGTATAACTGTTGCTCGAATAGATGTCAACAATGATAAAGTATGTACAATAAGAAAAACCAGCTTAGTTAGATACGAATATGGTCTTTATCCTTGACACAATCGCACCTGCGTCAACTCGTCTTCTCGTTTATCAACACTTTCAAGTGTAGGTCTTGAACTACCTCTAGAAATGATCTTTAATTAAACCCTAGATATATCCTGATTTGTTATAAATAGGATATTGTAAATTAGGGAAGTACATACTAACTTGACCTATCTTAGAAATTACTGGCTGTAGATTGCTTGCTAAATTTATTTAGCGAACGAGGTGCACCTCCTTAAGAGTAATTCCAAAGATCATCATATCTATCTATATCTATCTTAAACTCTTTGCATTATTCATTTTTCCCTTCACAACTTTCTTCAACCATTTTTGAATATCTTTCTTGAGATGTATGGTTGACAAAGCAACACAATCCAATGCGATCGCAAGACGTCCTGCGTCCATTATAAACATGGAGGCTTCGTCAAAGAGCTCCATATCATAATAATTTTTTGCACAGTCAAGCAAAATTTGCGTGCATTCGATAGATGAGTCACCAGAATGTTTTACTGTAAGAAGTAGAGCCTCTTCAAAAAAATCTTCTGCGCGTATATGATTGCCGCTCTTTCGATAAATAATCGCGAGGTTATGATAAGCTCGTGCAATTTCCATACTTTCAGAACCATGTCCTTCCTTTACAAGCGGCAAAGAAGCTTCGTACGCTTCCGCTGCCGATTCTAGATCACCCTCTTCTGCGTACATCTTCGCTAATCCATGTAATGATTTCAAACGAACATGTTTGTCATTAGGTGAACATTTACGTAGCGACAAGCGATAAAATGAAAGAGCTTTATCTTGTTTGCCAAGCCTTAAATTGATGTTCGCCATGTTAGCAAAAATAGTTCCCAAACCTTCTTTCAGAGATATCGTCGGCATGTTTTCCTTTAACATAACAAGTTCTTCATAGATATCTAAGACGTTCTCGAACTTCTTCGTCAAGTTATAAATTTTTGCTATGTAATGGAGTATCGCAACTATTTCATTCAACTCTGTTCCTATCAGCGTACAATCACTGATACTTTCACCGTTCAACCTAATTTCTTTCGCGCGAAGGAAACTAGTCAAAGCTTCTTCGTAATCTTTTTGGTGCAAGTGCATGCATCCCTTGTTGAAAAAAATTTGGGACGACTCTGCACTTCGCAATTTCTCATCTTCAACTGATAACGTGATTGCCTTTTCAAATTCCTTCTCAGCTTTGATGTAATCCTGCTGCTTTGAATAACAAGTGGCAATATTATTTCTCAGTCTGACTTCTTTTGCGAGGGACAAACTATTTTCTAACAACTCGCTCTCAAAATACTTCAAAGCTGCCGAGTATTGCCCTTTTCTAAAAAGATCAAACGCAAGTATTTCCTTCAAGGAGATCATATACCTATTCGAACTGCTACTAACAAGCTTTGAATCATTTTCGACTTGGTCTCGGCTTGAAGAATCAGCTGTGCACTCCTCCACCTTCTCTTTTTTACATATGTGACTAACGCCGGATTTTGTTCTTATATTATAACGTTCCCCTTCACTCTCACTGGAACTTTTAGTAATGTCCTCCTTCACGCTTTCTATACTACTTGCGTTGACAACACTATCATTCGTTGTGATTGTTATCTCGTCATCAACGATATTCTTCGTCAAAAGTAGTAACTCTGTCTTCATCGTCGAGCGGTTCATAAACTGATTTGATCTCCTGCCTCTAATATCCTTTAAGATAATCACAATAGTTAATGCAATCTCGTGCTATAATCCTGAAGACGAGATTGAAGTTTGTTACCTTCTTCAACACAGAACCTGGATGGGCTAGAAACAAAGCATTTATGACAACATCCGATGCACCGCTGGATGATGCATGATGAATCTACTCGTAAACACCACATTCATTGACTTAACTACGAATTACAAATGACAAATTATTGTTGAGGTGATTCTTACCGGAAGCATCCCATTGTTATCAGAAACAGTGGCAGACTCAGGATATAGCTTAAGCATTTCCTGAATTACATCCAATGATACATGAGCACTTAGGATGATATGAATGGGTAACCTCCCTTTCTCATCTGTTTCTTGCAAAGCGCTTGGATATAGGTTGATCATTGTCAAAGTTAGAGTCTTGGGCGCACCGAAATTACATGCGACGTGCAAAGGCAATTTCCGATAAAAAGTATCACCTGTACGAGAACTCTTTCTCTCGATCCTACAAATAAAAATCTAACATTGAGTATACTAAAACATCAGTATCAGCGAGACCTCACCATTGAGATAGCTCTTCTGGATGTGTCTTTAATCTTGAATGCGCGTCAATAAACTTCTTATTCATCAAGAGAGAACACAAATTAGTAGTATTTTGACTTTCGTTCATTTCGCCACATCTACCAACATATACCGGAACAGAAGATGATGCTGCTGATTGATGCTCTTTAGTTTCCAAATCCATTAAAATTTTCGCCCATGGGTAGTTTGGTGTCACCACACACCTGCCCTTCTTGCTTCCAGAGCGGATCAAGTTAAATTTCAAATCTAAACCAACTTTTTCAGCTTTGTCTTTTCTAATGAACAACTTTGGCCCGCGATTACCTTCCTTCAACACTAGTGGATGAAAATGATGATATGCGATCAAGTTTTCCTGGCCTTCTCTCATCCAGGATATGTTTAGGCCATGCGATGCTTGATTAAATCCATTTTGATTTAGTGAAGAGAGGTATTTTGAAACCAATGGTAGCATCTTCCCCTCAAAATTCTTGTCATCGACCTCCGCCTTTGGCAATAGAAAGAAACCTCTTCGAGTATTGTCGTTAATCCTTGCCCATCTTGCTAAAATGTTACTACACTTTGTTTCGCCGCAAATACAACTAGGCTGATCATGATTCAGTTTGACAGGAGAAGATGAAGATGTTGGGACACCGAGTTCTGCCTGGAAACATTCGACTGTCATCACAAAGCTTGCAAAGATGTAAAAGCACGGGTGTTGCGGTTTTTGTACAAGGTTTGCAGATTAGCATGGATGTGAACCTTGTAATGATAGTGATTCTTGCCTAGTGACATGGAACATGGAACTCTTGGTCTTGAAACTTGAAATAATAGCGCAGGGAGGTTACATGTAAGTTTTTTTCAACTGCACACTTGAAGTGTTTATTTTGTTAACAATTACTCATGTAACTTGTAACATGGTATCCAATGAAAAATACTCGAAGGATGAATTTTGATATCACTTTATCGCGAAAGATGTTCAATCATTTCTAGAGATAGAAGTATTTTCTTTATGTGTACCGTGTAGAGTCTACCGCTCGAATGTCATCGGGTAATGTCGAACGTTAGCAAATGAAGTTGACGAAAAGTTCGCTAACCGGTATTCGTGAAAGTTGCAAGTTGCTTTGAATCTCATTTTTTCGTCACTATCAAAATGTATACCGGTATGTTTAAATTTGCAAAATCTGAGGGTTGGCTCTAACATGAGTTTTGATGCATTTTCAATTATGTGAGGGATTTTCGGAACCATGATCTTTCCTCAAAGCTATGCTGCTATGGTCGTACAGACTGCCTTCCTGTCGGCTAGGTGCAAAGGAAAAATTTGCAAAAGAGAGGATCCCCCAATAAATGTTGTATAGTGAAGCAAACAGTTTAAAAAAAAGTTGTCATTACCACCACGAATCCCTCCAAAAAAGTGATCTATAAATATAATGACAAGATATTGCGCGATCATTGCAATACAGCTGTGAATCGTTGATCGAGCGAGGGCTTGGTTCTGGTACAGTGATCAATCCTGCACGCCAAAAACATACGAAGATGGATTATACTCTCAGTGGCATCGTAAATACTGGATCGAGATGAAGCAAAATCTTCGATTGCAATACTTGGGATGCAGAAAATGGGAAACAAGGCACCCTTGATGGGAACTCATGGTTCAGTAACAGGGAAAATGATGACGCATATTATATGTTTTGATTATAACAACTGCTACTACTCCTCTTCCGAACCAGTGATTGATGAAGAGGACGAGTTGTAACTACGAGTATGGTATTATATAAGTGGTACAAGATACAAGAGTAGAGATGTTAACACAATAAGTACACGACATGTGTATACATGTACAGTTGAAAAACATGTAAAAGATTGACAAAATTACTGACAGTTTCAATATTTTGGTGAAACAAATCATGCTTTGAAAAATCTTTTCACAGAAAGAAGTTCTTGCGTTATTTCCATCTTGGAACAGACGATGACAACAGTGTTGTTTATTCACATTATATATACGAAGGCTGAAGAATTGATTAATAAACAAATTTTCCAAAAAATTAATTTCGTAACGTTGTGTGTGGATTAACAAGTGCAATGTGGTTTATGGCACATCGATAGTTTTAGGATCTCTCATGTTTGACACACAGAGAGATCCTTATTCACCCGCAACGATGTGCCATATACCACATTGTACATGTGAATTGACACCCAACATGTATTAATAACAATTAGTGTTGTACTAGATCTTTATTGGATGCAGTGCGCGCAAGTGTATTTACCAATTTTGGGTCATTTGGATTTGTAGATCGCAGAAATCGCGTCATAATATCATTCCAAAAATGACTGTTGGTTGAGATCGATACATTCACCTTCATCCATTTTTCCTTCCAAATATCTAACAGTTCTAATCAGTGCTATCTCGTGAAAGCTCCTGGGATGGTTAGGAAATCGAGCGCTTTGGCTGACACTGAATATGATATCAGGCCTAGTTATTTTCAAATATTCTAGAATGCTAATCGCATTTCCTTTCTTTACCATCAATGTCGTTCGAGAGAACATTTATCGTGAGTGTTGGCTTTGGAGGTATGCGATATATATTAAGTATAGTAGTTAGCTTTCGGACCGGTTGTGGTATATGAGCTCGATAGTGCCATCATGTATTCGTTTGACCGATGCCCGATGCGCCGAGATCAGTTTGAAAGTCTACTTCATAGGTAAAGAGATATTTTTTTATGCTTTTATTTTGTTAACTTCTACTATTGTACCAGGATATTATCAGCTGATTTGAACAAGATTTTCGATTTCTGTAGTTTTTTATTGCGATACAAATAATATGACTGACGAATCATATGACGAACGCTGTTTTGGTATATCAAAGATAAGGATCAAATAAATTATCTTTGAGTAAAACCTCGTTTAAAATTAATCAATGCAACGTAGTAGACTTATAATGTAAATAATGAGACGTGCGAGTAAGAGCTGGCTGGGACTTCGCCTCTAAAAATGCCGCCTGCTGTCAGCACCGAAGACAAACTAAAATAAGA
>Ga0209092_10002319_pt1 | contig 17539 bp, 16 predicted proteins | sample FraStrMetagenome_FD_187446 | JGI IMG/M metagenome (GOLD analysis project Ga0209092, IMG submission 187446) | Marine eukaryotic phytoplankton communities from Arctic Ocean - Fram Strait ARC3M Metagenome (SPAdes) (version 2) | ecosystem: Environmental > Aquatic > Marine > Oceanic | place: Fram...
ATTTTGCAAGGATGACCAAGAGACGAAGTAAGCGCCTCGCAAGACTCACAGAAGAACAAAAAGTCACTGGAAAGGATGCCGATGCCGATGCCGATGCCGATGCATCCTCGAACGATCCCAGTGCATCGCCTAAAGAGAAAGAAGAAGATGAAGAGGATGAAATGGTTGAAGTAAATACCAAGCGCTCACCTCCACCAAAGAGATCGTCCCGTAGTAAACGAAAAGCTGTCACCTCCTCGCCATACTTTGGTAACAAGAAGAAATCGAGATCGTCCATCGTATCACCGAGCAGTAGCGAGAATACCGATGAAGCAGCATCGGATTATTTGAGTAATGACCAACAGTTGTCACAGGAACAGACGGTACGAGCTGCAAGGGAGCTGGAGGTACAGGTGGATCCTACAAACGATGATGGTAGTGTGGATGCTATGATATGCCGACCAGCTGGTCAACCGGATGGTAAGGGAGGTCTTTTTGTTCCGTACTTTCGAGTGGAGTATTCAAAGTCAAGTCGGGCGACGTGTCGTCGTTGTGATGATGTTATTTCGAAAGGTTCGGTGAGAGTTGCTCATCGGCCTTTGTTTCGTGGGAAGCCTGGTTTTGAAATTTATCGTCATTTGAAATGTGCGGTGTTTAATGAAGATGTGAAGAAGTTGGATGATGTTGGTGGAGCGTCTGATTTGGAAGATGAAGATCAGGTTGCACTGAAGAAGCGGATGTTGCAAAGTTTGTCGGAATTACGTGAGGAACAGACCGTCATAGATCCAGATGAACTAGTAGCAAAGGCATTTGATGGGAAAATAATTGATGCACCGGAAGGTATTACGGCGGATTTGCTTCCGTTTCAAAAAGTGGGCCTATCGTGGCTATATGCGCAGGAGACTAACGAAGGACCAGGGGCTAAGTCATCGATCTTAGCAGATGAGATGGGAATGGGAAAGACTTTGCAAACAATTACACTAATTGTTAAGCATCGTCCTAAACTACAACATGCCATTAAAGGGAGAAAGGTTGGTTCGGAATCATCTTTGGAAAATTATCATTGGAATACAGCCGAGGTGGAGTGGAGCGAAGAAATGGACAAGTCAGATGTCCCCAGGAAACTTAGGCCCAAGAAGGGACCTCTTCGTGGGGGCACCCTCGTCGTTTGTCCAGTAATCGCTTTGAAGCAGTGGAAGAGCGAGATTGAAAAGTTTACCAATGGTTGCCTTACTATAGGTATCTATCACGGACAGAAACGATCTTCCCAGATGCCACGTGAACTTTTGCAAAAGTATGATGTAGTTTTGACCACATATCAGGTGATAGAAGCTGATTTTCGAAAGATGGCAGCTCCAAATAAGGTGAAATGCCCAAATTGCGGTAAAAAGTTTAAAATTGATAAACTCAAACTTCATTTAAAGTATTACTGTGGTGAGTTTGCGGAACGTACTGAGGCTCAGGCACGGCAAGTTCGTGCGTCTGATCGGAATGGTCGCACATCAAATAGATCGAGATCATTTGGGCGGAATTCTTCAGAGGAAAACGTTGGGAAAAAAGCGAAGAAGACGACGAAGAAGGTTGTGAAACGTAGTAGGAAGGGAAAAGACGATGATTCCTCAAGTGATTTTGAAGACATCACAGACCAGGTATACTCTAAAAAGGAATCAAAAAAGAATGTCAAAAAGCTTGTGGGAAAGCATTCTAAGAAAAAAGGTGAAGATGATTCCTCGAGCGATTATGATGATGACGCGGAAAATATTGACATTGATATGGACAAACTCATTAGAGAGGCACAGATGAATTCCTGCATGTCTGTTCTACACGGTATCGTATGGTGGCGAATTGTCCTTGACGAAGCGCACATGATCAAAAGTCGCAGCAGTCAAACAGCTGCTGCATCATTTGCTCTTATTGGTGTTCATCGTTTGTGTCTCACTGGCACACCATTACAAAATCGTGTCGGTGAGTTTTATTCGCTTGTAAGATTTTTGAGAATGGACCAGATGGCACATTACTACTGTCGGGCTAAAGGGTGTGATTGTAAGAGCTTGCATTACCGAATGTTTGAAGGGAAATGCAAGGATTGTGGTCATAGTTCTGGTAAGTGGATGCCTCGTTTTTATCCGTACACTCCCTGTACTAACCTGCTGTGTCAGTTCAACACTACTCTCATTTCAACAAGTACGTTCTAAACCCAATCAAGAGAGATGGATACTCGGGTGATGGGAGAAGAGCTATGTTTGTGCTAAAGGAAGAAGTCCTGGACAGATGTCTGCTACGGAGAACGAAGGAAACAAATGCGGCGGACATGAATCTTCCGAACAGATTGACGAAGATTCGAGAAGTAAAACTTCATCCTGTTGAGGAAGACTTTTATAACACACTGTATACGCAGAGTAAAACGGCTTTCAACGACTACGCCGCACAGGGCACTCTCCTTAATAACTATGCACATATTTTCGACTTATTAATTCGAATGAGACAAGCTGTTGACCACCCCTACTTAGTTTTGTATTCGAAGAAAAGCATTGGCAATGACGATATGAATACAAATACAACTAATGTCGCGAATGGTTCGACCGTATGTGATCTTTGTCGAGAGGATCCTGCTGATCGCGTTGTTTCCTCTTGCTGTTCAGCTGCATTTTGCCGAAACTGTGTTGTTGAGTATATGGCAACTGCAGCAGAATTGCAGACGGGAAACAATGGAATTCCCTGTCCCAGCTGTCACTCACCCTTTTCGATTGATCTCAACGTACATGATGATATAGTGGAAAATGAAGCTGTAGCTTCTGAAGATTATTCGAAGTCGAAAACTTATAATGAAGATATGCCAATGTTGAAGTCTTTACGACATGTTCCGTCAGGCTCGGTTCTTCGCCGCATTAATCTTGCCGAGTTCGCAACGTCCACAAAGATTGAAGCTCTGGCGGAAGAACTGGTAAAAATGCGGCACAAGAGTCCGGGAAGCAAAGCCATTGTATTTTCTCAGTTTGTCAACATGCTTGACTTGATTCGATGGCGACTTCATTCTGATCCTTGTCTCGCCGAATTGGGGCTGGGGGTTGCTTCGTTGCATGGAGGTATGAACGTGAAGGTCAGAGAAGAAAATATTAGATCGTTTAAAGAGGATAGTGACGTCAAAGTTTTGCTCGTAAGTTTGCTACATCTAATCATTTTTGCAGGGATAATTTCTGAATCTTTTGTGTTCGTTATTCATTGATAAGGTCTCACTGAAAGCAGGTGGGGTTGCATTGAACTTGACTGTGGCGAATTACGTATTTTTGATGGATCCTTGGTGGTAAGTTTTTCTAAAGTTTTAATGGAAATTTGCTCATGAAGTCATATCTAAATTAATGTCGACTCATTCAATAAATGAATAGGAATCCTGCTGCGGAAATGCAGGCAATAGATAGAACACATCGAATAGGCCAATATCGACCGATACGTGCCATTCGTTTTATTGCAGCTAATACCGTCGAATCAAAAATTTTACAACTTCAGGAGAAAAAAAGACTTGTATTTGACGGAACAGTTGGTAGAGATGCGGCATCGCTCAAAGCATTGACTGCGGATGATATGAAAAGCTTGTTCTCTTAAAATGCTTGATAAGAATTGATCGTTTTTATTATTAAACTATCAAAATTATTTGTTGAGTTTATTCTATCTCCTTCTCCTTGTTATCTCCATGTCGTGAAACATCTTTTTTGATCATATCAATTTTTCACACAAGGCACTTCTTTTAGGGTACATTGTAAACTAACCAAGTGTTAATGAAATGATTTTTAAAAGATAAAATTAAACCTTATTGAGGGGATGACACTCATTTCTTCATTCGAACACGATACTTTTGAGCCAAACGTATCTCCTGACGAACAAACAATGTAAATGGGGCAGAAGAAGTGATCGCTTTAATACGATGTAATTGCATTAATACATTCTTTCAAATTAAACATTATGCATCGACAAGCTGTGAACAGTGTGCCGTCCCTATACTCTTTCATGCAATGTGGCAAAAACCGATAACAAATATATCATGGGATTGCGTTGAAGGCATTATGCCAAATTCAATGTCCATCGACACGCCTTCTAATTCAGACTAAGATGTAGATGAGTCATCATTTTCACCTTTTGGACTTGGCACTAGAACAACGTCAGTCATAGTATCTCCAAGCGTAGACTTTACAACCTTTGGACTCTCCCTAACACCGATACGTATTTTCCCGTCAGGCCCTCTGTTTTCAAAATCCGTATTTAAAGCTTTTTCGGTTGCAGTCCAAATATTTGAAAGATTTACGGGGTGACAACTTAACTTCTCAGCTCCTTTTTTAAGTGGAACTCCAGCCGAAACACTTTTTACAGGCAATCCTGTGGATAGGTCACAAGGCAAGAAGAAATCACCAGATTGACATGACTCATTCGGGCCAAAACTTGCAACTAGAATTGGTACAACCCCTGCAGCAGGCTCTTTGCTAATGTATTTTAGGATATTAGAGAAAGTATCGCTCATGACACCATCTTTCTTAGCCCTTGATGTGAGGCTAGTATTGACGCAACCTGGATCAACCACCAGTACCTTTACTTTTGAACCTGCATTTTTCAATTTCATATGAAGTGCCATACCAAAGCAAGAGCATGCAAGTTTGCTTTGCTGATATCTCGAAAAAGGTCCCTTCCTCTGCACTAAATCACCAACCAGCCACGGATTATCTCCCCCGAGCTCACCTGGAGCCGACGTTTCCAGATATTTGGTTCTGAGCATTTTCTTTGGTATACCACGCGAAGGGCAGGTAATAAACACGATTCTAGCTTCGCTTCGACTTTCTGCAGCCATATCGAGCACATCCATTAAAAGCATGGTAAGAAATGCATGTGAAAGATAATTCGTTTGCATCTGAACGTCGTAACCATCCGTTGTGCGTATATCTGGCAACCTGAGTACACATCAAACTCAAAATAAGATATAGAACATATCTCTTGGCATTTTAACTCGATATCTACGTACCCAGCTACACCTGCACAATTTATCAACACATCAAGACCTCCAAACTTTTTCACAAAATTTTGAGCACCAGCTACAGCCGACTTCACCCAAAACAAAGATGTCAACTCGCAATAAAAAGTCTTAATTTCACATAATTCCGTACCCTCATCACCATTCTTTTCGCTTTCGTTCATATCCTGAGCAAAAGACTTCAAGCTGTTTTCTGCATCGATAGCCCGAGACCCTTCCCGATTCAGCAGTACAATAGCTCTTGCTCCTTTTGCAATGGCCGTTAATGCCACGTAATAACCGAGGCTTCCGACCGTTGCTCCCGTACAGGCAACGACTTTACCATCGAGACTTTGAAGAAACGGAAAGGATACGTAACTCTCCAAGAGTTGCTGATCGAGTTTTCGATCGTTCTTGCTGCCTTCTGTCCCCATGTTAATATTGGTCCGTAATTGCTATTTATTTCTGTAATGTGTGTATTTATGAGATACTTAGTATTGTATAAGAGATGTAAAAGGATGCTAGAGGCAGATGGAAGGTTTGTTGTCGTTGGTTGGTTTCGGTGTGTCGTGTATCGTGTAAAGTTTCAGAAAATATCTTGTTCAACACGCGCACTCGTATTAGACTCTCTAATACATCTCTAATATCTAATATCTAATATGAATGTGAGAGTGGTCATCGATATCCGTTATTGTGTTCTTCAGAACTTCCTGGTTCTGGTTATGGACTCGCTCGGATAGGATCTCAGATTGGAATTTTAGGGGGAAACAGCTAAAAACTTTATCGAATTTTGTGGTTGCGGAATTGTCGTCCATTTTATTGGAAACAATGAACTCTATTTTTTGACGTGATTGGATACACTACGAAAAAAAGTATTTTAAAATACAAGCACAGCCATTTCCAATCTTTCTCCCTCTATTCATTATTCATACGGATTACATACGAGTGCATGCATCGGTAGTGGATATTGATTCCTCATACTTCGGCGAAGTATTTGTTTCTTACTTACGTATTATTATTTTTATTGGGCAATAATACCATTATCATTTATTTGTCGCAGTTATTAATACCGTATACGTCTGTTTCCCTCTCTAAAATGAAAAATCGAGGAATACATATTTCCTTTCCAATTAAAAATGTCAACCAATTCCACCTCAAACACGCAACGATACAATTGCGAAAGCAACATGAGTGGACGTCAGAAACGAAAAATTGCGTATCGAGCTCGTTATCGCCTTCGTTCCATTCATCGTGATGCCACCAACTTAAAATCACGAATCTCTTCAGTTTTGCAACAAACATCGGCTTCCTTTTCTTCCTCGCTTTCCATCGAAACATGGCCGTGGTTGCCTAACAAGCACTGTGGTTCGTGGTATCTACCGCCGTCCAGCAATAATGTCGTCGATGAATATTATGCCGAAGTGTACTTTAAAAGCACGGACGGTCACGTGGGGATTTACGCGTTTTCGTTGAAGCGGCTAAATCTTCCTTTGCTTAAGGTGTTGAATAAGTATGGCGGGTGTTATCTAGTGGATTCCTCCGTCCGTAAGGTATTACCCGATTCATTTTCGAGGACAATTCCTATTTGGTGCTGTGTTCTGAATCGAATATGTCTGAAGTATCGAGAAGATTTTAGCGTAGACTTAAATAACGAGAAGAGCTCGTCTTGGGATACAAAACTTTACACTCCAGCTTCTATCGTGTCGAAAGAGGAGCATGAGAAAATATTTCGCTTAATCGATGCTCACGTTGATTTACTTTATTCAAGCAAGGCAATCGTTGATCCGAAAGGGTTTATTGACTTGTTGGAGAAACCGTTACGGGCCACATGGATCACTAATGAACAATTGCAGGAATATACACAATTAGAACCTGACGCTAGTGATACGACTCAAATAAATGATACGTTCTTCAATATAATATGCTGTAACCCATCATCTTATTTTGAAGGGGGCAATGAAAAAAACCATGCACATTGGGTAAAAACAGATGGAGAAATTGAAGGATTTTTCTATACCCCCGGAGCAGCTGACGATGATGATATATGGGGACGACAGTTGACACCAGAGTTATTCTGGAAAAATATCGATCAGTTCCTTAACTCTTCTTTAACAGATGATAAAACAATTGCCTTGATTGATTCATTAGTCGAGAAGGAAAATTGCACCAATAGTCGCTTTAGTTTGGAAGTGATAATGGATAACGCAAATAAAATTGGTGATATGCCTCTGTGGATAGGTAGTCGAAAGTCTAGCCGACCCCCGGAATGTTGGAATAACTTCGATGCAATTCTGAATGTTACAGATACCCAATATGATACGATGAGCGAGTCAATAAATGATCAATTACAGAAGAAGCGTTTTAAGGTGAACTATCTCCAGATGCCAATTGCGGAAGGAAAGAAGGACAAGAAAAATCTCGAAAAGTGGATACCAGTAGGGTTAGCTTTTCTTGTAAAAAATCTGCAAGAAAGACGACGTGTACTAGTGCACTGTGCCCAAGGAAAAGATAGGTCAGTTGCAGTTGTTCTTGCTTTTGTGATACTATTTTGCCATCCTGTTTACCCGCTTGCGTTGCGGGACGAATTCCAATCTATAAATCTGTCCTTTTTTCCGAAAGTTGCAGAATTAGACAAGTCAGAAGCAGATACTCCAAGTGAATGTTATTTCCATTCAGGGCTCTCTAGAAATTTGATCGAAAGTCTTTTGAATGAAGACGGCCGTGATATCTTTCTTCAATTCATGCACCGACAATCAAATACAGTAAATGGTAAACCATTTGCTGATAAGGAAAGAGTGAGAATTTCACTTCATTTAGTGAAGCAATATAGAGAGAAAGCAGAACCATCTCGTTCTACTATGCAGAAGATTCATCGATTCTTCATGAGTAGCTCTTTGTATCGATAAATGAACGAAAACTTTATGTATACACATCGTTATTGATTGATTGTCAATAAAAGGTAAAACGGGGATGGTTTTAGTATTATGATATGTACACTCCATGCTCGGTGTTAAAAACCAGGTACTTTTTGTGCAGATAGAAATCCATATGTAATGGTCATCCCAACGGATGAGGAAACAATGATAAATCAAGATCGTCTACAATTGATCTAATACTTCAAAAGAGTGCATGCTGTTTTGTTAATACCATTAAGATTTAATACTTCTTAAATAATTACATATTGTACAATCTTAGTAACTGAACATAAATCGGCACGATCAGACAAAAGTTTAAGCATATTCACCGCTGTCAACCTTGCGTCGTTCTCGGGTTGATCGTTCTGATCGTTTACTCCGCCCCTTGCTCCTTCGGAAAAGTAAAGCCCTTCTCTTTTTGCGGTTGGCCAAGAGAATCCCGATGAACATTCCAAAACTTGCAATAAGAAATAATGTACCGAAAAAGTATTTCGTTTTGATTGCTACTGAAGAATCACTACCACTTGACCTCGATGAAAAGGACCGCGAGACCTTCGTTGCAGCACTGTTATACTGTCTGTTACCATTAGGATTGGAGCACATTTTTGAGTCAGAGTAACTGCACACATCTGAATTATAAAGCAAACCTGCGCACAGAGAAGATACACCGTCATCATCGCCACCGGTATTTTGTACGCATTCGTGACAATTAATTTTTTGGATAGATTTGTTTAAATTTTTCAGTTTGCTGTAGGTGCCAACATATTGCGTACAATACTGATCGCTAAAATTGTCAATTGTAAATTCACCAGTAGAACTGCAACCGACAACTTGATAGTAACCATCACCATACTCGCATGAAAGCGGGAGATCCTCTATATCTTCATAGCTGATTGGGTTATTGTAATCGTAAGAATTCATCATGTAAGCGAAGTCTTCAACGCCCGTAACACCGACAAACTAAATAAACCGACAAGAAAAGTAAGGATTGGCTCTAATGAATTGTAATGGCACTCCAAAGTTTCCAAAGGAAAAGCAACTCACATTTTCTAGGAAGGTATTCTTACTACATCTTCCCGAACTTCCATCGTACAACGCATAGGCAACATTTGCTCGCCTGCAGTTCGCCATCTGATACCAATATTGCGTCCCATCGCCACTCTCATCTTCACGACATCCTTCGTCACCGGTACGAATCACGTAACTCCATCGACATCCTTAAGGAAAATTCAAAATTAGGTGCGCCTAAATGAGCATTCGACATAAGGCTAAGTTAGAAATATAAGCATTCCAACTCACCGAGATATGTGATTTTGAGGCTGCTTTTCTCGAGCCATTCTTCCCTGTTAGCAAAGGAAAACATGCTTGCTCCATTTTTATTGTTATTATGATTGCTAGTTCCGAAGGACCATGCAGATGCATGGGCCAAAACATTGGCAAACACGAACAACTTGGCGGGCATCATCGCCATGGTGGAAGGATTTTATGATGCATTGCATATTGTACTTGTGTATGTAAAAGCCATGTGCGCGAAATTCTATCGCGCATGACTGTCGGGGTTAAAACCATTTAGCTTTTAATGATGTATACGGTACAAATGTACATGTATATGAATGTTGCTGAGCGATCTTTTAGCGGTCTCAGGGACAGAGTGACAAAATCTCATGATGTGTCTCACATGTTAATTTTTTTCAAAAGAGAGAGTGTAACAATTACATCTCGAAGTACAGTAAGTCGCGTACTTTCGAACTGGTCCTTTTTATAATTTCTAATATGAAGAGGGGTAGTAACAATAAGGATTGAAACTTATTATATTTTGCGTCGTCGTTCGTCGTTCTCCCTCTTCTTGAGCGAAGAGTTCCCATGTTCTGAGTAGCAATCGTATTTTCAATATTAGCCGAATGACTAATACAAGTACCGAACCCCGGTTACATAAAAAGAATCATACGAATGTAGCGAGATGAAAATTAGCGTACATGTAATACCCAACAACTAGATGAAAATTTAATTTTTGAAAAAAAATTCCCTACATGTGATACTAAAGTATACTCACAATTCACAATCACACTCGGATATGCAATCCTTTCGTCCCCTGGCCTTCTCTCATTCGAATACTTCAATATATCATTAGGGGCCTTAGCTGAATTCAGGTTTTGGCATATTAATAGAACCCATCGTATTATTTTTCACTCTCAATTTAGAAGCCAATTTTGTTCATCAACATTGGAAGAAATATTTTGTCAAAACATAGAGCCCACCGATAACTGAATATAGGTGGAAATTTTTTTAATTTAGATGTTTGATGGAATGAGTGTCGGGTAACGCTACCTCGTAATTTTACGATTACAAAAGAAGTGGCAAAGTAGATACTCCGAATTACTTGTACTTGATATATCCATTGCAAACCAACATTCTTCCAAAAGCAATGATTACCAATTAGATGTATCTACCGAGAATACACGTCCTCCATCGCTTCACTATATTTTCGGTATATTCCTCCTGCGGCTTCCTCTCTTCAATCATGTGTGTCATAGGTCGAATCCGTCTTCAAACAATTCCAACTTACTTTTGAATCATCTGTCTTTATTCGGGCGAAGCAGCAATTTACGCTTTATCGTACCATTCCCACTTACAAATACGAACATTGTCTTTGAATCTGAGCTCAACAACCAACATTTTCTTACTCTTCCTTATCGTATCTATGTAGCACCTGACTTTAGCTGATTCACATTTTACGGTCATGGACTCTTGAAACACAGTTAGACATTGTTCCCGTTTTCTAAAAAGTGATGTTCAAATTCACTCTATGTAAGATCATTTACTCAATCCCTGCCATGTAAGAAAATTATTTGTCATTTAAGTCAATATTGTTATTTATTTTTACTCAAAAAATGTTATTGGAATAAAATAATTATCATAATAGCGCAATCAATGTCATACATATAAAACTTTCTCAGAAACATATGATTTTTGAACCTCATTCCCAACACGACTATGAAAAGTGCGTCAAAGTCTTCCTCCGTTTTCCAACCCCATATCTCGATCACAAATCACTCAATCGTACATACATTACATCTCACAAAAACTCAATCAATCGACTCGCTCACCAACAAACCAAGCAACCACTCAACCAACCACAGCAATGCTTTCAAATTCCAACCATAATCAAGAAGATTCCTCTATCCAAGAATTCTGTGACTCCTTTTTTCGAGATGACTTTACCGAACGAACGAAAAAGGATCTTTCGTTATCGAACATTTTCGATTTGACTCCCATTCCCTTCAACGCCACAGTGGCATCATCATCATCATTATCGTCTTCGTCAACAACACGAAATCCTTTGCCAACACCCAGCTCCACTTTCATAGCAGCTCCACCAGTAAAGAAGATGGATAAGAAAGATATCCCATCACGAAAAGTAAATCATTCCTATAAGGATTATGGCGCCTATACCCGCCACTCAGTATCGAAAATGGGCAGTAAAGTCCTTATGAATAAAAGTGGGAAGAGACTATTTCCATCCAAGTTGATGGAAATGTTGGACTGCGAATCGAGTTTCCATCATCAAGCTATTATATCCTGGTGCCCACACGGCCGTGCATTCAAGGTACGAGATACAAGTGTGTTTGAACAGGTTATTCTTCCGAGGCATTTTAAGACGAGTCAGATGCGTTCATTTCGTAAGCAATTGTCTTTGTGGGGTTTCAAGCGTATAACGAAAGGGATTGATGCTGGCTCTTATTATCATCAATGCTTTTTACGCGGCATGCCGCATTTACTCTCGATGATGACCTACCAAAAAATCAAGGGGGTTGGAAAGGCAAGCTTGCCGAATCCAAGCGAGGAGCCGAATTTTTATTTGTATCCTCTTTTGAATACATCCCGGCCATTGGATTATGCTGGAGATCCATGCTTAACAAGTAGCTCTCAAATATTCTCTTCCTATGCGCAAAATAATGAAGTGACGGACGATGAAAATGAAGAAGTCGTCGATCAACAAGAATACCTGAATGTGCTTAGGGAGATGTCTTTTCCTGGGCCATTTACAGCACCACCATGCATTCAACAGCTGATTTAGAGAAAATGTAGTTAATGTTATTTATTTGCATTAGTATAATAATAATCGCTTCGACAAAAATTCGATTTCATCCAAATAAAAATTAATGGTTTATAGTTGGCACAAAAGGATATTTCGCACTCATTTCAATCTGTAACCATGTCCACACATTATCAAGGAACATCCACATATCGGAATAGTAGAGATATTAACCTTTAAATTTATGGAGTGAACGGTTACCCAGGTTCTACCGGTAGGTCGTATCTCTCTTTGCTTTCTTCGAATCGAATCGAATCGAATCGAATCATTCACATTCTCATTTTTCATCGCTGTCAACGGTAAATATGGTCATACACCATGTTATAAAACTCTAAACTATGGGAACGTCTTTATCTATAACTTTATTGAATAATCCTTGATCGATGCAAGGAGAATTTGAACACTATCATCCGCACTCCGCACAGAAGTCATTTTAACTAATAAGAAATCTAACAATAGAAATGGTTAACAAAAAAATATTTCGCTCGGTTGAGAAAAATTAGATTTCTCGTCATAACCAAACTCATCAACTCCAATTCACTTTGAAAACTTATACTTTATTTATATATTGGCATTAAATTGGGGACTATATTAAGAATGGGTAAATGTAGCCTTTGGCATCTTTGAAAAATTTGAAGTACATGAACACATACCCGGGACACGTACGAGTGTATGTATGTACTCTATGTGTACATGTAATCTGATACCATGTAAACTAAAATTCGGAACAATTTAAAAAAAAATTTAAATTAGATAAAGGGCAATCGCCAAAGTTGAGATTTGAAATTTATCTCTGTCCAGGAAAAGCAATTCGCGCCAAAATTAGAATCATATCGCCAAATCAGTCACTAATCATCAGTAATGGAAACATGACAACAGTACATAGAAGACAAAAATGCCTGCAACACTGCCTCAAAAAAAGCTAGAATATAAAGAAAGTTTAAAGAGCTTTTATTCCTTCGTTTAAAAAATGATGGCCGCCTCCGAAGACAAAGAGAATAATTCAGGAATATCGCACTATACCGAAATTGAAGAAATTCACGATCAAAATAATGGAGTTTCCTTAGATCAAATGAAAAGTGAGGAAGACATTTATATCCCTCCTAAACTGTTCACTGAAGATAAAAGATCTGATATATGCGCCATAAAACAAAATGGAGGTGGAGAGATTACTCAAGCAATAAGTAAGGAAGTTGCGAGGGGGGGTATTAGCTTCGTCCCTGGTGCAACAATAAATACCGAAATAGAAGAAGACAGCAGTACAACTCCAAAAATGAGATTTTCTGCTGCTACTGGTAAAGTTCTATGTAAAGACATTGCCTTCCTCATTCTATTCATAAGCCATCTCTTCATTACGGCGTTGATAATAATAATTTATGGGCGTTTTCTGTACCATTTGGATGGAGATGAACGCCGAGGCGTTTATATTAAGGTTGACTTTTGGTGAGACGCTTCCTTCATTAAATCGAAATTTATGTACATGAATCTTATCCTCGGTATCTCCTTTTAATAGGTCTGCGTTGCTTACAACCAGCATTGCATTTATGTTTTCCGCAGCATTGGCTAGCAGCATTTTGAAAACGCTGCTAGCATATAACATCTACGTACTCAATGCAGCGATGCTATTTAATATCATACTCTCCTCCACTTTGACCTTAGTTTTTCTTGAGTACAATTACTTTTATGGCTTATTACTCGGAAGCCTATATCTCTTGTATTCATTTTATTTGTGTTCAAGAAGGACGGATATATTTGAGTTTACTTCAGCAAATTTTCAAGTGGCACTTGTTGCAATAATAAACAATATTTCTCTCATTTTCATTGCGTCCATTGCAGTCTTCACTCTATTTTCGTGGACGTTCATTTGGTCAATTGGCGTGGTTGGTGTGATTAATGAGATGGCTACAAAGTGTGAAGATGGGATTTGTGAAGGGGGAGTAAAAGACGTTTTCAAAGGAAAATCGCAATACTATGTCATTTACTTAATAATTTCTTACATATGGACACAGCAAGTTATAAAGGTAATGAACGAATGCAAAAATTCTTTACTTTTAACTTCGTGAAAAATAAACAAAATTGTTGCTTTAGAATGTTTTGGAGACGTGCGTTTCTGTAACAATAGGTAATTGGTGGTACGAACGCGGATGTCAAAGAATTCCTCAAAAGAAAGTATACGCTCAAAGTTGGTCGGTGGCGCTGAAAGCTTTACGACTTTCAACAACAAAGTTATTTGGGTCAATATGTGCGGGAAGCTTACTTGTCACAGTCTTCCAAGCTCTTCGCAATAGTTTGAGAAAATTAGTAAAATCAAGAAGATCCGACGATGTCAGAACTTTCTTTACAAATGAATGTACAGACTGCCTTGGATCTTTTCTTCAAGGAATACACGAGTGGGCATTCACTTTTGTTGGAATATATGGCTTCAGCTATTTTGAAGCTGGTAATGCGATTTCGAATTTATTTGATAGACGGGGATGGAGTACAATCATATCTGACAATCTTATAGGCAGTGCACTATTCATGGCGAATACATTCGTTGCAATGGTAACCGCTATCGTTTGCATGATCATGACTATAAGTAGTGACAAAATATTCCCCTTAATGGATGATAGCGTTACATCGTCTTTAACCGCATTGAGGTAAGTATTATACGAGCTTGCATCGTTCACCAATGTCTCTATTTGCTCATTCGACCAAAGTATTGGTGGGGTGATCGGTTTCGTGACGTCAAGCATGATTTTAAGTATTTCGTCAAGTGCAATTCATTGCATCTTAGTTTGCTACGCAGAATCTCCAAATCAGCTGAGCAACCAGTATCCCGAGCTTAGCTTGCTCATAAAAAATTCTCTTCGAGAAGAATCGTGGTCCTCCCCATTTCCATCATTTGAACATTCCATTGACTTTGTAAGAATGAAAGAGGGCATCTGTTGTCAGAAAAAGTTGTACGAAGTTTGACACAAATTCAGACCAAAAACGTCTCATTCTCTCAAATGTGACCTAGAGAGGGGCAAAAGCGTTACAAGGTGAAGCTATATTTTTCACAAATAAGTGCAACATCAAAATTACTACAAAATTGAAAACTTCATGGTGAGCAATAATGAAGATCATGTGCAGGTCCGTCAAAAAACGGCCCTGATAATTTTGAGATCCTTAAGAAAGAGGCAAATTGCGGAGCGATAACACAATAAGAATTTACTAATACAGAATACAAAAACTAGTAATTCAACATCATTTTCAATCATATTAGTGCGCTTGGAATTAAACATTACAAATCTTATTTTTTTAAATATTGATCAACGTAAAATTATCGTAAGTAATCGCTGTATTTGCTTCTAGAACCCTAGCTTAGAAAGAATCAAGTCGAGAGATACGATCGTTGAATATTGAGCTTGATTCCGAAAAATAGCAGGTAAGTTAAGCACTCGGATAGGACAGCCAATTGTTAACCCTTCTCCATTTAATACTGTATGCCAATACCAGCTCGGAACGTAAAGCATGTCACCTTCATTCACATCTACATAAGAAAGAGGAAGATACTTGAAACGGTTCAAAATCTTTTTACGTGATTCACTGATCAGTACGCCAATCACGTGTGTTGATCTCAAAGGAGACATTAGAGAAGAATACCTAGGGTTTAGGAAGTACCACCTCTTTGTACCAATAACTTGTATAAACCAATTACTCGTTGCCTCACAATGCCAATCGGTTCCTGACGTTGATGACGTATCACTTTTTCCACGTCCCATAACAACCTGACTTCTTATGAAGTTTTTATGAACTTCCGGACTCAAACCAAAACCATCTTTAATGCGATAGCTTAATTCCAGGTCATCATGCACTAGCTTATTTACAGCTAGCTTGAATTCTGTTTCATTTCCTGGCGGAATCAAGAATGATATCGAACTGTTACCATTTATTATGCCACTGGATAATTCAGAAAATGTGGATGTATTTTCCCCGAAGATAGAAAATTCCACAGCGGCATCCCCTGCATAAATTACGTTGAAATCACGCAGAGCAGATTGACTTAGATAATCTTTCTTGCCCCAATTTTTCAGCGCTTGTGTCCCAGCAAAAACTCCACGAGCAACACAAGGCTCAAACCATCCCTCCGTACACTCCTTCATGACTTCCATACTGAAACCTTCTCGCGGGATCTCACCAATGGGGACGGGTTCTTTCACATCTGTAAGTCTCGACAAAGGGTCAAGAACACTCCACATATATTTTGTTAGTTCACGAAATGGCGTAAACAATAAAAAGTTTGGAATCATGTAAATAATGGGGTCGCCATTCTGGACGGTTCTCTTCGCACAAAATGCAATCAAGGCAAGTAGAGCAGCTTGAAAAAGTACATTTACTTTTAAAGTAGTTCGAGAAAATCCTGTGCTTATATTTCCTACACTACTCATTACTCTTACATCTTCCATTTTCAATCGAGTGTCAACAAACAGGAGATTTGTTGGTGAATATGAGCAGCACTTTGTAAAAGAATTATAATATTAGAAGTGGAGGTTTCAAGATTCAGCAACAAACATTTTTACGAGCGAACGTATGGAGATTTTACTTGTCTACTCCTTCACAAAAAGCAAAGCAGATAACCAATTATTTAGTAATATTAATATCAAAAAATAATGCTTGTGCCGTATTAGTGAGCCAGGAGATTCGCTTAGCTCCTGTTGCCACAGTTTACGAATGGATTCAAAACCTTATACCGGTATATTCATAGGAGGTGTATAAATAGCGGGGAAACCCTTTAACCTGTAACGTGCTTCTGACATGGAGAACGTAAAGATCGGAAAAGCGCATCTTTAAAAAAAGTTACGCTGAATAACGTGTTATGCTTATGAATCGTATTCGGAAATCTTTGTGATATTCGGATTTTTACCACCACAAGGAGAACGTATTTGTGGTTTTCTTTCTCTCTAGAAAGAGAGAACACGAAATGAGAACCATATTCAGGCCGTTCCATACGGTAGCACGAAAACGAGAACGAACTTGAAAAAACGAAGAATAAAAAAACGAGAACGAAACTCCAATCTCGTTTGAACGAGATTGAGCCTCCAATCTCGTTCAAACGAAATAAAAAACGAACTTCATCAATTTTTCATTTTGCATCTCAAAATAGATGTATAAATTTATTACTACTATTACCCCGACCACTGCCCACCATTACCCACCACAACCTACCACCACTACCCACCACGCAATGTCAGCAAAAATGAGAAGGGATTAGATACACTTCCCAATGAAATCCGTTCAGAGCTCCGTTGGACCTTTGCGTTGAAGGTGTACGGTTGTGTGTTCCAGAGTAGCGATGAAAGAGAAGGATCAAAAACGACTCATGCATGAGCTGTTTTATGGAATTGAAGGAGACGAGGATAGTATGTCGTATCTCGACATGTGTCTGAAAGGGGACGGAGATTTTGAGGGGTTGGTCGAGGTAACAGGGAACGAGGGACAGAAAAAGCTCAAAGAAATATTTTGTAGGCGGTCGGGGAAGTTTTACGTGGGTTTGCAAATCGACAAGTCTTCATTGGAAAGAGTTTTTTT
>Ga0209092_10002320_pt1 | contig 17537 bp, 17 predicted proteins | sample FraStrMetagenome_FD_187446 | JGI IMG/M metagenome (GOLD analysis project Ga0209092, IMG submission 187446) | Marine eukaryotic phytoplankton communities from Arctic Ocean - Fram Strait ARC3M Metagenome (SPAdes) (version 2) | ecosystem: Environmental > Aquatic > Marine > Oceanic | place: Fram...
AATAAGAGAATCAGATTTTTTTTGTAATTTTTAAATGGTCCGAAAGCTGTACATGCTTTGAATTACAGAAGTGTATTTATGAGGTCCCCCCCTACCGGGGGGGGGTGCAACTTATGTTTTGTAGATTTCTACAAGCAACAGTAAAATATCTATCGTATCCTCCCAAACCTCTCAAAGTACCTTCGTCAGAGCTCAAGATTTTTGACATGTAAAACAAAGCTCTTACTAAAACATCATATTATTAAAGTATCGAAATCATGTCTCCTTGCTTCTCTATCATGAGAGCACTGAAAGGTTTTGGGTCAAGAAAAGAAATTAAAAAAATAGGTAGCCTCTATCAAATAACTCGAATGATGCAGCGATCAACGACCGGAATCTCCTTCAATGAGCACACTCGCAAGAAAAAGCAAAAGAATATTTATTCATTTCCCACATCAGCAATTTGCAAGTCAATATGGCAAGAAAAACAATATGATACGAAAAGAAGCCTTTCTTCAATGCGCCAACATGCTGACCTCGAAGAATATATATTGTCCCATCTTAATAAACACATCAAGGATCCAATTTTAGACATCCCTTTACGTGACTTATCGTGGTTACGTGGGCCATATTTCATTGATAAATCTCAAACAAATTCTAGTTTTATTCAAATTGTGCTTCGAATGCCAACGAAACTTCATCCAAAAATTGACCTCCTTATTAAAAATATAAAAGAATGTGGAAAGACAGCTATTAAAGAATTTTATGAACAGAGAATAGACTCTCAAAAGGAATGTGTTGACATGGAAGTTGAAGTTCTAGTACAACTAACATCTCCTAAAATAAAGGAAGAAAAAGGAGAGAAATTGGAGGAGCGCCTAAAACGACTTGGACCTGGGTTAATGCATGTTTCTAACTTTGTTGCTGTTTATAGTTGCAAGGGAGGAGTTGGCAAATCAACCATTGCGGCTAATCTTGCTTATTCTGTAGCGAAACTAGGAGGAAGAGTTGGTAAGTTTTATCATAGCGCTAAAGGAGTCAAATATTGTTCATAGGATTTTTTGCTGTATCGTTTTCCTTATTCTTCCCTAACTTAAATTTGTTAGGATTATTGGACATGGATGTATATGGGCCATCTTTACCAATTCTTGTAAATCCCTCTGACCCAGCTGTTCGTCGATCTAATCTAGGCGATGGCATGATAATGCCAATTTCACATGAAGGAGTGAAACTTTTGTCTCTAGGATTTGTTTCTCCAAAGGTAAATTTTAATTTATTCTCTACTGCAAAGTTTTAAAATTTAAACTTTTCTTTATACTTCATTTGATAGAGCGGCGTTCCTGGGAGTGGCCCAGATAGTTCTGGTGCGGCTGTGATGCGCGGACCTATGGCAAGTAGGGTTGTTACTCAACTGTAAGTATATGCTAATGATAAAGCATTAGGACCAAATCACTCTTATACTTTTAATGACTTCATGACCTTTTGAACTTTGTGAACATTTTAGATTAAAAGGCACAGAATGGGGAGAACTAGATTTATTACTTCTTGATATGCCACCGGGGACTGGAGACGTACAGCTTACTATTTGCCAAGACTTGCAACTAAGTGGTACTATTTCAGTGAGCACACCTTCTAAATTAGCTGTTGCAGATGCTGTGAAGGGAGTTGAAATGTTTGATTCGCTGGGAGTTCCGACACTTGCAGTTGTTGAAAATATGGCATATTTTAAGGTGAGTTTCTTCTTTTTCATTTATTTTTGCGTTGCATAAATTCGTCGTGACTCATTGAACAAGGTAATCTCTATTAAATAAAAATTCACCCACAAACAAAGTGTGAAGGTGGTGCTAAGCACTATCCTTTTGGTAAGGGATTAGATATCGAATTTTTGGCATCAAAAATCATGACGGAAAATACAAGCAATCAACCTCCAATAATTCAGCTACCCATATCAGAACTGACAAATTCCTCAAATGACTCAGGTACACCGATTACCCTCTTGAGACCGCCCAATGCTAAGAAAGAAGTATCAGCTTTTGATAAGCTCGCAAAGATCATATCAGAGTCACTCCTACAACAGCATTATAAAGAATATCATGGCAAGAATGAAAGCTCTGATAATGATGGATTCAGATACTCTACTATCGACATTCATGGAAAAGCATGGGATGTTTCTTCATTGCAATTAACCTTAGATATTGTGAATGAGAGATTCATTGTAAGGCTATACTCAGATACTGGTGCAACTGAGTTGGGAATATTTGCTGAGGATTTGAGACTTACTCATCCAAAAACAGGTGCATTAATGAAGGACCCATCCGTTATTGGGGAACATACTGTTTCGAGTGGTGGAGGCTGTGGAGGAGAAAGAAATCAACATCATCACGAGGCCATCTCAAAAGATAATATGGTTCGTCATCACACTCACAAACATGGACTAGAGGTAAACAATACAACGAGACCTAAAAAAAACAATCTGCGATTATTCCCCGCTACAATTGAAAAGCGTGGACATTATGGTTATGCAGTAGAATGGGCAGATGGTGCCACAATTATATATTCCAAAGCAAGCATTGCTAATGCTGTTGTTTCTTCTAATGCAAAGCTTGAATCCTTTCTTGGGTGAGTGATTGAAGGAAAAACTCATGAAGATACGTAATCAGTTTATCCATGCCAATAAGATAGGATCGAAACCATTTCGAGCAGAAGGATTAAAATCATAGCATAACTTTATTGTAGGAGGATCTTCCTTTGATCCTCCCTGAATACCATATTCTTTTAGTGTCTTCATATCATCGCGCATTTCATTATACTCCTTAAACTCTCCTCTGCAAATTTTCAGATGAGACATTCGACCGAACTTTTTCTCAACCATTTTTTTGACATGAATGAGATATGTATCAGTTTGTGCGACGAAGATGAAGTCTACAAAATCCCACCCTATCAACTTTGATTCAAGGCAAATTTATGTTTATATTTTAAGTATACAAGCGAAAAGTTAGCATTGAATGAACACGAGATTTTTTTATTCAACACACGATTTTACCTTCATTTCGACTTTTACCCAAGCGTCATTTCTGATCTTGCTATTCAATTCAGAAACGTTAATAATTGATGGGGCAAAAGACGTCTGCGCGTGGACAGATAATTTACAATGTTACAATGAGTAAAAAGAAAATGTCATAAAACTGTATTGGTCTATTTCACTCACCTTTTCTTCATCATCAAGACTCATTTCTTCTACTCGGACTGTAAGAAAGCTTTTTTCAGGATATATGACGATGCAGGAAAAGGGACAGCATCATCAGAAACATTCCAAATTTAAAAGGACAAATTTTAGAAACCTTAAATTGAGAGAATGACCCTTTTTTCGATAAAATCGATGATAAACAAATCAAGTTCGACAATCAAATGGATTAAATGTTTGAGCACGATTTCCTGTCAAAACTAATTGAATTATTTCTTTAATCAGGATATATACAGCACTATTTATTTTAAAAAGTAGCTTCCACATTACGAACAAAAAAGTCTTTTTGAAGTCAAAGAAATTAGAATAACTAAAATGAAGCATCTGAGTATTAGCTACGAATGCATAATGTCATTACTCGTTGTTTGATTCGTCGGAGACACCATCGCTTAGATTGCAAAATTTTGCTTTCAAAGTAATTACACACTTCATGAATTAATATTCTGATTTACTTAAGAATGACTCTGTCGTTCCTTTCCAAGATAGCTTGTAGTAATATTCATTTTTTTTTTCCACAAAGTTTTGATGATGTATGGAACAGCTGGGTCTGTCAAGAGAGAATAGATGAATATACATGCAACAGGTAAGAAAACTAATATGTATATTGTTTTTATGAGGGATTTGACTTCACTCAAGCGATCAACGGGATGACGTCGACCTGTTCGTTCATCTGCTTTAATGGCAAATGCGAACTTTGCCATGAAAATGCATAGTATGTTGAGTATGAGGAAGATACAATATATTTTGTAAGCTACCCCTTGAAGTATGCTCTGGGCTGATGTCTTCATCAAGGAGAGTTTTGATCTGCTTTATTCCTTAATATTATCAATATGGTTGATATTGCATGTTTATCAATTTTGAATTTGAGTTATTTTGAAAAAAATTATTTGAAAAATATATCAGAATTAATGTGTAGACAAAAAGAACTAAAAGTCGAGTTTTGAAGAAACAGAGCTCCCAGTGCCACAACCAGCATGACCAGCTTGATCCGAAATATTCCCTAAATTTGATTTCCCACCACCACTACGTGCTCCACCTCCACTAACACTACCCCCACCACTTGAAAATTCTTCGGGGGGTAAATGCAACATTTGAATTTGTAGCTTACGTCTGTCACGTTTCAGACCATATCGATTGGTAGGAGGACGTCTGTGATCGGCATAGTTTGTAAATGTGAAGAGGGACATTTTAGAGATTGCAAGAAGTCCTGTAAGATCTCGAAATTCAGGTGCAGGAGTATTTTGTGTAAAGCAAAACCCCTGTATGTGGAGCACTGCATCTGATATGGAATGGAGAGATGATTTGGATGCTAAAAGTTGAGGAGTCTGATGAATCCAAGGATGAATGGTTATGAAAACGACGACTGGGAGAGCATTGTGTTGAATGTAAGACATTAAAAGAGGTAAAGCAATGCTTGTTATTGTGGCATTTGTATTTAGGAAAAGAATGCGAACGACTGTTGAATCATTTTTATCTAGATGGTACTGTATGCGTTGGATAAGCATCTTGAATAATTGAAATCCACAGTGACAAGAAAAATCAGCGATATCAATTGCTTTAGATTGAAGACAGGTATCTGTTGTTACACTTGATTTTGTAACATTTTCATTAATGTTGTGAAGCAATTTAGATTCCCAATCTGGAAGGTGTTGGCTTACAAGTGAAGCATTCAAATCATATGAACGACAGTACACAACTTCGTGGTTATTGCTAGAATTATTTTTGTAAAGTGTGTTGTGGCGAAGACCTGATCGTTGGTTTTGAATTTTGGAACTATATTGCCAAGCAATATTGAGTACCTCATCTGCCCTTTCTTGCTTTTGTTCTTCTTCTTCTTCCTCATCCTCATTTAATTCTTCCAAGATTAGGCTAGAGTCTAGCGATGTTTTGATGCTATCTTTCATTTGAAATTGATGTTTTTTTTCCTGTTGCCGTATTTGTGCTGTTTTGGCTCTAAACTTGTCCAAATGCAAATCTTTTGGAAGCGCGCATACGAATTGGTATAATTCAGAAGGGCTAGCACCAAATTTTGATGTGTATTTATCAATATCATTGAAAGTAGAAAAGGTTTTTGGTGGGTCGGGTTTTGTTGCCGCTAATAGCAGAGTTTGTCCCTGAGAAACTGCCTGATTCACAATATACCATTTGACAAATGAATGAAAAACTTTAATACATCAAATAAATTAATGTTTGTCTTACCTCAGCAGCCCAGTAACTAGCCAAGATTGATCCCAAATCTTCCGTCCATCGATCTATTCACCAACAAGAAAAGTTCATCCAGCACATGAGTATTTGAAAAAACTAAAGTGGATGGGAAAAATAAGCTTACCTATTTCCAAGAGTACAACTGTCCCAAGTGGCTGACCACCTCCAAAAATAGCATCCAATTCTCGATGACCGGATGAAGTCAAAGTTAATCCTCCTGTCCACGCTTTTGTCCCACGACGACGGAACTTGCCAGCGTTTACTTTAGTTGCGGTTACGCTTTCTTTGCGTTTGGTGGAATCCAATGCTAAGTTTTCTAGATTTTGAGTGGCGCTTGTCAGATTTCGTTTTATTTCACTTGGACTTATATTTCTACCTTCAGCGATAGTGTTGCTTGATACACTAAATTCCTTTGGTCTTGATCGACGAAATGAGGAGCTCATTTTTTTGCTGATTTTATAATAATAATAATAATAGTAATAATCGTTTTTGAGTGATGGTGAGTGGAGCTATCCTCCGAGCTCTCTAGTATATTTTCTACGTTTGTTTGTGAGCTAGATATACAACATCAACAAAATAAGGCATGAGATTAAAACATCAATTTTTTTCAACAAAAAAGTAAAAACATGCTGTCTGCTGCTGTTGTGCCAATTCATATACTAAATTATAGTGTATTGCAACTTATTGACTCTTATTGGAATGTATCCCTCCTATTTTAATTGTGGAAATCTTGACCCACATTTTTGATTAATTCTTTATTTCGAATGTTTTTCTATTTTTTGACTTTTAAGATCAGCCTACTTCTTTTCTGACCTATTAGCAAATTCTTTCCAAGCATCAAGATGTGGTTTTTTCGCTCTTTTTTTCCTTATAACTTAATAGCATTGCAGTCATTTTTATCCACCATAAAATTTGTAATGGAAGTAATAAAACGGAAGAAAAAAATACAAAATCCAATGGGAGGCTTGGTTCCATAAAAGCCTTACACAGGAAATATGGAAACCATAAAATTCGGCATGCTGTGAACACAACAAAAAACGTCATTAAATCTTTCTTCTTCTTTGATTTGTGCCATATATGTAGCAATGGCGTTGAGGCTTCTATTAATAACACCTTACTAGCCGACCTGTACATTTGATGTGCTGGAGAAAAGTAACATCCACCGATTGCCAATAATGATAAAGTCGCATGTACCAGAAAAGGAGCATCAAATCGCACTAAACAATCAGCCCAATCGACCAAAAAATAGCTTATTGAAAATATATTTCCAAGCCGTTCTGGAAAAACTGTATCATTGTTATGATACAAGGAAAGAAAGCAAATAATCACAATGCCTCCTGAATGGAAATCGTGTAATTCGCACTTCTTAGAGAAAGCTTCCAATTTTTTCCCTGCGGAAATGAAACTGTATACCCATAATGCTGCCCACATAAAAAACAATGCTGGAAATATAACCATGACTTTATCGTCGTTGCCTTCTATATTGAGTGAAAAGTGGCCCATTATATCGATGTCACACGAAAATGTCAGGATTGCAATTCAATTTTTTTAGTCTCCTTTTGGGTCAGGAAAAGATAGATTACATTTATACTCCAATGGAAAGTTTGGTTTTTGCTTGCTTCTACAACAAACAATTGATTATTAAGTAACTAGCTGACGTGGAGACATGTGTGTATTAGTGGGGAAGAGTAAACATAACCAGAATAAGTTATTTGACGTGTGCATGAAATAAGCATATGAAGAATCTTTTAGCGAAAATTCGAATCTTTACAAATGCTGTGTAGAACCAAACGAATAAGTTGGTCATGTAATTATTGGGTGCCTTTGATAGTGATGCGTTGGGCTATGCATAGCTGCGAAAACATGATGATTTATGAGGATTGTTAACGTAATTAAAAATGAAAATACCGTCCCTGCAATATATTTTTGTGGTTTTGTGTACCATAGCGGAATAATGCCTTCAGTTTCACGCACAGGGAAAGGATCGTCCGTTATGGTGACGTAAGTTTCAATACGCTCACGATAGGAGATTCCGATAAATTATTCCTCGAACTTCACTTGAACTTACCTTAACAAAAAAAATAGTTGAAACTTACCGCCAACGGGCACATTTGTGCCTGTGCTGGGACAACAAACACTGAAAGTAAAACAGTGCAAAAACTCAATAATATACCTTCTTCAAATTGAATATCTTGAAGTCGCAAAAGTATGTCATCATACACAAGGCGGCGCGACGAAGAAATGCAACGATGGGGTAGAGATAATTCAAAATCAAAAAATTCAAAGTCACCTAAAACTCACAATTCATACGGAATCAAACCATCCAACTTCTACAGAAAACATGACGACATTTGCCCCCAGGAATCGGATGAGGAAAAAAGCGGGATTCGATCTTCTTTTTCATCTAGAAAATCATCTACTACTTTCAAACAAACTTCTACCTCACCACAAACACCGTTATGTCTGCTTTCACCACGAAGAAGGAATCGATTGCAACTTGAAACGAACCTCAATCGAATCTTAAAATCTGCATATCATAGGTATAGCTCCAATAGATGCCAGGAGTGGTACAATCAAAATATAAAAATTAGGCGAGCAGCTTTTCGTGATGTTTCCTTCTTGAAAACCTATCCTATTCAAGAATGGGCTGTCAAAGAATTTCAAAGGCAAATGGATCTTCATTTAAATCAAACATGTAAAGAAAGCGACAATGAAAGAAAAGAAAATAGGGAAAATCACCGTATTCATTCAAATGTAAATCAGGAGATTGCTCAGTCTTTAAGTGGCACAAGCAGCAGTTCTGTAGAAGTAGAGAATAAAAGAAGAAAGGATCAGTCAACTAGTGATACTTCCTCCAGTACTGAACGAGCTAGATTTAAGGTCGAATTCTTGAAGGAACGAGAATTTTCAAGGTGTGACAACCACTTAAATAGAAATAAATTATATCAAAGAACGACACAAACAAAAGAAGGAGAGCAAAATAAAGAGAGTCCAGAAAATGAGTTTCTCCCCCCACTTTGGTCTATGGAACCAAGAATATTTGCGATTGAAATGTCCAAAACTGGTAAACGTAAATACGTCGTAGGGAGTTTTGGAAGAATTGCTGATTTGTATTGGAGAAAAGTTTCACCTTTGAACAGGCATTACTATGAATTAATTAAGGAAGATACACCTTGCCGATTGTATTTTGGTACGTCGTTTTGATATTTGCAAGATTTTATTTGTATTATCATTCACATTTTTTGCAAACACTACACAGATTTAGAATTTTGTAAAATTGCAAATAATAACATTTCTCAATCTACTTGTGAGATGATTCTTGATGATTTGTACCTAGAACTGTCTCAACAATTCAAATCTATGTATCCTTCACATTGTCCACCATTGACTCGATCTTGTATATTAGATCTAGATTCATCCACGGATGTGAAATTTTCACGTCACTGGATCATCCATTTATCGAATGGTGCCTTATTTTCTAAGGCAGGTGATGCGGGGTCCTTTGTCAAATTGTGGGTAGGAAAACTAGCGGAAGAAATCGCTACAGGTATATTGAATAAAAGAAGACCAATACTAGCAAAGTATCTTTTTGTGAAACCAAAAGGAACCAAAAAAGAGGTAGAAATTAAGGAAGATATTTTTTCTAATCGTCAAACCGATGAAATAAGTAAAAGTGAATTGTCAAAATCAAAACCCACAACGTGTATAATTGATTTAGGAGTTTACACCAGAAACAGGCTGTTTCGATTGATGGGAGCGGCAAAATATGGAAAACCTCCTTCCGCAGCGTTGAGAATAGCTGATACAAATGCATTTGTTTTCCCGAAAAGTTTTACAAATGATAAGTTTTATTTTCCTCTGCTTGGAAAAATACAAGAAAATGATGGAAAGGAAGACGAAGAGGACTTTCACACTGATATGGCCAATTTAGTAAGTGGTCAAGATCATGATAAATTTATTTAGTTGCCATTATTGGAGCTTCTTACAATTCAAACATTGAATTTGATTCTTCATATTCATACAGAAAATTGACTTGGAAAAGTTTCAGAAATCAATGGATTGGTCATTACATGCAGAAGCGCTCGCTCAAACTTTAATTGTTCCTTTAAATGCAACAAAAATAAATTTTCCAATCCTCCCGGGCCCATCTGAAATCGATGAAGGTAATATTGTTCCATTAAAAAAGCATTCCACGACATGCACAAAAATTGGTGACAAAATTAATTCTCGCCAACAAACTACTATGGGACCTTCTCCATTTCAAGGTTTAGACAAATATGTTTCAAACGTGTTGGCACAAAGAAAAGGCATCAATGGGATGATTCGAGCATGGTCAATGGACTTATCCTTTCCTAAAAATACCGACGGGATTACGAAACCTTTTGCGACAATAACCTATCAAATGAGCCGGAATCGTTACTGTGAAAATGTTGGCCGTGCACACAAAGGAAACAATATCATGTGGATAGTAGATCTTGTTGCACTGCAATGTTGGCAATCTTGTCACGATCCTGAATGTCGCGCAAGTGGGTTCCGTGGAGCTTACATAGATTTACCCGATGATGTAAAATGCTCTGTAAAGGAGGCATTGTTTGAAATGGAAATGGCCCAGCTTGATGAAGACCAATTGATCAAGGAGACCAAAGCAAATAAAATTGCTGCAAAGATCAAAAAAGTCCGCCCCAAAACAGATATAGAAAATCCATGGGAATTCGGAGATGATGAAGAATTTGAGAAAGCATTGTTGAATCTGGATATCTCAGGTAAATCTGCAACTTGCAAGGATAATAGTTCAAGTAAATAAGATAAAAAATGGTGTAAAATGAAGTAAAGCCTGATCATTTGTTACAAAAGTTTCACATATGTCAGAAAAATGTTTTCTAAATGATACTACGAATGTGTCAATGAGTTGATAATTCCATGTATTTAGAAATAAATATGCACCATAATGTTAACTATTCCACAAGATTCTGTCCATCAATACTAGAAAACGTCTGGATAGGCAGCTGCATATGCACTGCGCATTTTGTTGCTTAGTTCAGGGTAGTTTTGTTCGAAATCTGCAGGTGCTTCAGCGAAAAGAACTATGACAGTGTTTACCGCAGATGCTACAACACCAAGCATAATACTGCATAAAACTAAACCGACAAGGAAAGCAATTCTAAATAAAGAAAAAAAGATATAATGTAAGATGAGGCAAAATAAGGATAACGTACACAACTTGTAAACAATGAAATGGGATCCATAATACTCACAGGAAAGCAAAGACTTGAGCATTTTCACCGAATCCAGCGAACCAATCAGTGCTTGCGTCGATGATCAAACCCACTGCACCCATGATCAAACCCACGACTAAGCTTAACATAAATAGTACATTTGAAACTAAATCGTCGGCAATGATCACTTCCCATCCTCGGCTCTTGAACAATGCGATAACGTTCTTTCCTGCATCAATGTACCCATAACCATACAATCCAACATAAACGTATGCCCATTTGTTGAAATATTCCAAAATACCTTCTATGCAACTTAGAATACATTCGACAATGCAAAGTAACGCTGTACACTCTCCTTCACCACGAGCCTGATTTGCCAATTGGCGAAGTGCTTGAATGATCGCAACTAGAAGAGACCCAAAACAAATTGATCCATGTGAGTAAGTGGTTGCTCGGATAAGTGAGCTAGTAATCCCGGAGGAACAACAGCTATTAGCTTCATTAGGTGTAAACTGTACATGGGCAGTAAGCGAAGTCATTAAATGGAATTTATTGATGATATTATTTCAGTGATTTCAAGATGCACTTACCCACCAAGTTCCTATCAAACCTGCAACTGTAACATGAATAGTATTCTATTTTTGACATATGAGCAATGGAAAATATTAGGTACGTTGCTTTTCTGTCCTAAGATTATTTTTTGCATCATATCTTACCATGATAACTTGATGTGTCCAATAATATGAAACCAAAAGAAGGAATAGGTATCCATTGTTCATGGTACAAACATTATTCTGATCACAGACTTGTGTTGCGTCGTAAACGCCAAGGAAAGCTACTGTCCAAAGCAAGGACCATCCCAAAGCGACAATGACAAAGACAAAGGACAAGAAAATAATTCCGAGATTTTTCTTTACAGCTGTTAATCCTGTGACTAAATTGGCAGTTGCAAAGGGAATTTTGTGCCTTTGAACATCAAAAGGAACATCAGCAACGGTGTTATTGTCAACAGCAGCTGAATGATCAAAAAAAAGGGTCAGTTAGACTTACCAAACCATTTTTGCGTAGCAAACAGAAAGAAGGAAGAAGATAATCCCGATGACGCCACCAATAAGATTCCCAAAGAACAGAGCTGCTGCGCAAGCAACTAGGCTTAACACGACTGAAAAAATCAGTGCCATCTTGACAAGAATGTTTGCGAACATAATCATAAAAGACAAAAGGAGGGAAGAAGATAGCAATGTCAATACCCCAACGATGACAGCAGTGATAATAAGCCCTACGTTGGAATTGCTGTCTTGAGTGACATCAGTTCCAGAGGCAGTGATACTATCTAGGGTTTCCCTCACAGCGTCCGCCCCTAGCAGGACTGCTACTACTGCCATTCCAAGAATGTGCACGTTGAATAAAATCGCAAATGGAACATCTTTGCATGCTTTGGGTTGTGCCTCTCCTTTTGTATATTCCACCTCGGTTGGAGAAACAACTTCTGCAGCTTCGTGATCATAAGACGAAGCTTTGTACATGTTATTTTTCAATAGTTCAACTTTTTTAGAACTGTAGCCTCAATCACGCAAGAAAGAAAGAGAGAGATATGATTTTAAAGATTGACGTTATTTTACACCAATTTGAATGTACATGTCACATTGTACTATAATCTTACTTATATTTTGTAGTAGAAAATAGGGCAAACCTCTTGTTGGAAAATGGGGAAAGATACCCTTCTTTCACTTGTACGAAAGACCTATGCGTACGTAAACAAATACGAATGTATGGAATGAAAAATTAACTGCTGTGGTTTCTTCGAATGTTGGCATGTAATGAATGTTTGCAAAACAATGACGATCCGTATGAAATCTCTCACGAAAGCTTGCTTTTTTGTACTTGTCAATCATCTTATTCTTGCACGTTTTGCTGCTGCCTTAGCCACAGAGATGCCCAGTTCTATCAATAAGTAAGTAATCACTTGAGAATGCAATATTTGATTCACATTTTTGACGGTTTGAAACCGTATCATACAATGATCATATACTGACGAACATACTTTTTCTGTTATTTCTGTCAAGTGTTGTAATTGCCATAGCTATGGAAGATGAAGCTGCTCCATTTGTATCTCATCTTGGACTTGAACTTGTCAAAGACTTCTTTCCTGCGGAGACTCCTTTCAAAGCTTATCGTGGAAAACATGAATCTTGTGATGTTACAGTGGTAACAAATGGTCAAGATGCTGTTTATGGTAAGAGTCCTATATACATACATTACACATTCTTTTCTGTGCGTCTGTTAGTCTCATTCATTCGCGAAATATTGTTTTCTATCAAAAGGAACTGGTGTAGAGAATGTTGGAACAGTTCCTGCATCGCTAGCGACATTTCTAGCTCTCCAAAAGATGAAAGGTGAGGTCGATCTTGTGGTCAATGCAGGAACATGTGGAGGCTTTCAAGCTAAGGGGGCAGAAATCGGAGATGTATTTATTACAACAGCTTCTGCAAATCACGATAGGCGCATCCAAATTCCCCCATATATTCCTTATGGAATTGGAAAACTTCCTTCCGTCAAAGCTGACAAACTAGCAGAGACAATAAATGCAAAAACAGGTATATGCACCACGGGGAATTCACTTGATAAACATGATGTTGATGAAAAGATTATGAAAGATAATGATGCATCTGTGAAAGATATGGAAGCTGCAGCTATTGCATGGAGTTGTGCACTACATGATACTCCCCATTTTGGTGTGAAAGTTGTAACAGATATTGTAGACGGAGGTGTCCCATCTCATGAAGAATTCATGCAAAATTTGGCAAGTGCTGCAAGCAGTTTGCAAGAAGCATTACCTAAGGTTATCGGATTTGTGTGTGGAAAGAAACATGATGAATTGTAAATAAACGTAGTTCATTTCTTTCTCATTTCAATATTCATTATAGAACTTCCTCCATAAGCCAAAGGTAATAAAAAGAAATTAACTCTAAATCAACAATATTTGCGTGAAACTCGTAATGATATGATTTCACTTTTCATTTTTTACATCGCGCATGTTTTGGATGAAAAGTGACTTCAATAAATATTTCCGTTCTCCCCTTTTACTCTAGCACCTGAATAGAGCACATTAAGCCAATTCTGGAGGTCATCATCCAGGATATCAATTTAAGATTCTTGCGGAAACAATCATGGCATTTTTTGGCTTAACAGCGTTAGGACCCCAAAATACATTTGAATCAGCTCTACCAGGGCAAACCATTCTTCATATATTTGATGAGAAGGACTTCAAAGATGCGTTTGAAAGAGTTAGCAATGGGAAAGGTAAGAAGAATGTATAGCGAAATAAATCATTCCTTCAAGCTTCCAGTAATTTTAAACTTCCTCAAGAACAAGCGATAATGCTTCCTGACAAACTCGTCGAATATGACACTAAAAAACATTTGTTTTACTTTTAAAAGGATTCATTCGGCATTCTGAAATAAACGAATTATTAAACGTTCTTTATCACGGTCCCGCTCCAGAAGCGGACCGTAAGCTGTTTTTAGAAAGAATATGTACTTTTGAGAGTTTAACATGGGTAAGAATTATAGTGTTCATCCGAAATAATCAAACATGAAGTCTAACATAAAACCTATTCTTTTTCCTTCATGTGTACAGGAACAATTCAGAAAATGCTGTTTGAGTATGAATGGGGGTAGTTGCTCAAATAACGATGGGGGTTCGAGGCAACATAAATCGTACAGTGAATATAGAGATTTAGCTAATAGGCATGTCAGGACTATAGATGGTCCCAGCAAAAAGTTTACGAGACCATTGACTGTAGGACAAGAATTTGGGTGGAATTCTGAGGTTATTAATATAAGACACGAAGTTAAGGGAAGAAAAAGCTGTCCAGAAACAATTTATGCTCATGAATTGGCAAAGAGTGGTATAATGTATTAAGAACGTGGCTTAAAATAAATAATGGAGTTTTCATATGAAGCATGCATTCAAGTTCTATTTCAATTTGCATAGGCCAGGCCATGGTAAATTGGCACAGATAATTTAAATCACGCAAACAAAAGTTCTGAAACAATAATCGAAAACTTAAGGGTTTGATCTAGGTGTGCAAATTCCACCTCTGCAACCATAGGAAGATTCTGCAAGGACTTCACTCCTGGAAATTTTTCCACCCGGCAACGCTGGAGATTTATTGATTTTTCCTGTCTCTACTAGATTAACCTCTGCATCACACAAGGTTTGAAAATCGGCATCCAGAGGGTTTGGAAGACCTTTCTCCATTCCACCTGCTTCCAAGAATCCAAAGGCTTTTCTATAGGCTTTTCCATCATACTTCAAGTCGTTTTTCAAGTGAGCTGGAATGATCCGTTTGATGTCCCATTTTGCAACTTCATCCGCAAAATCAAGTACTTCAATAGGGTTGCGGTTCAAAATTAGCTTTTGCAAAATAGGAGCTACGAGTAGGCCTCCCTTTAATGCATTGAAAGACGCTTCGTCATCACCTGTCCAGTCCCATGGATATATTCCTGCGAAATCTGAATTAATATCTGGCATACGTTCATCAAATGCTGTTTTACTGTAATCCAGTGCCGATTTCGTAACCCCGGTATTCGTTGTTTCATGCAATTAGAATAAAAATTAAGAGAGCTTCTTTTCAATGTTTCACAAAATCACTTACGCATCTTTAATAGTGATGGCACTAGGCATGAAAAACAATCCAAATAAGACAATCCTTCTCCAGCCTTTCTTTCTGGTTTCTATCGTATCTGTTACAGCATCTGTAACAGTATCTCTGGCATGGTAGAGGATTGGATTGAGGTCTTTATCGTAAATGCTTGGCACTTCATCTGTAACTTCAACAACGGTATCTGTAACCATTAAAGTTTTTGTTCCACCGTGATAAAAAACAGCTTCGCCAAAAGCACCATCTTTACTTATAAAAGGACCAAGTATTTTGAATTCTAGATTGCTCTCTTTCCATTCGTTGGGCACGTTTGGACTATCCATTGAAAATGGCAAGATTTCAGTTCTCGAACTAGGAAATCCAAGGAAGGAGTCGGGTAAGTTAGATGGAAAACTATATTGACCAGGTTGAAGCCACACCTTTGAATTTTTGAATTTTTGTGCCATTACTGAAGAGTAAACCTTATGTTCAATAGCCTAAAATTGCAAAAGCAATGCTCAGTTTAAATGCAAGATTTCACAAAATTGTAATCCTCTGATGGATTGTTTTTAGAAAATACATATTGCATAAATATTTGATGCTTACCACACTTCCTAAAACAATATGCTTAACCGGACCATGGATTATTTCCAAATCATGAATATAAGAAACAACTTCAGGAGTAGCGGCAACAGGATCATAAATAAACAAACCACCTCCCTCTAATTTCAAAATAGTCATCCGAAGAGGGACTTGGACATCTAGGATACCAAACTTCTGCGTCACTGTCCATAATTGACCTTCGTCAAGAGTTTCGAACACAGAGTACTTAGTTTTGTATGGCCCAACAGGTAGTACACCAAACAAGCCATAATCAGAAGGTTTATTTTCACGCGTCGCTATAAATGATCCTCCTAGTCCGACACCAGCTACAATAAGCTCTCCAACTTGACGACGACTTAGATTTGATGATGATGTAGATGACATTTGAAGGCTTGTTTCAGCATGTAACAATTTGCGTGATGAGATTCTTTCAATTGCATTCCCTGAGAATGCATCAATACCACAAAGAAGAATGGCAAAAAATATACCGCATAGATTCCTCCTATTTGGCAATGAAGCAGAGCCGACCATCATGCTATACTCAATTTGATTGATCTTGAAACTTGATAAAAGGACAAAGACTTTTGAATCTCCAATGCAACTTGAGTGTCGCTCATTCAGCAGACGCTTCTATCTTGCAATTATGATCATTTCATACGTGCTTGGTTGTACACGTAAGTGAAATATAAATCTGATGTAAGTCAATGATTGTGGTATATTTATTTAAGTAGAAAATAAAAAAAAGATGCTGTTGCACTTCCGGAGTCAGAATAATTTCTTTCTACTTCAATTTCTAATGCCGTACAGTTTTGAATTGTTTATATATTTTTGTGATCACAATTTGATGAGAATTCATCCAAAAGAAAAAACCATTCGGAATCCCTTGAGTAACGATATCGATATTCAAATTTTTGATCTGACTAGACAATGTGAGTGATAACATCAAATAAAGCTTTAGCAATGAGAAATAGTTCTTATAGCTAAGCAAATTTTGTGATGGTCAAAAGTAATTTATCCTCATCGCTATTGTTCTTCCTGTTTCAAAAGGGCAAATTAAATTCTAGATATCTTCAAATCATCAATCATGATTTTTAGCTAATAAGTGTTATGAAATTTTTTCTGATAAATGTAGGATTTCTAATGTTTCCAAATTAAGTCGCAATTGTCTATTTATAAATTATGAAAAAGAAAGAAGGTAATATACAAATTTTACGAACAAGAATATGAAAGATGAATCAATACTGACGGAGACTTCGCTGCTTTCTGTTGAAATTATGCATAGGTGTTCTCGTTCGACGAAAAACTTATGATAGGACGTTTGTAGAGTGATAATCAGAACAAGAATATATGTCAAAAACCGAAGTTAGAAAACTCTGATTCTCTTACGATTCATGACAAAGTTACCCCAAACGAAACTAAAACAAACCAAATGCTTACGTCTAGCATTAAAACGTCTAACTATTGCTTGACCGTGCATAATGTGATATTTGTTTTGAAGTTCTTAAAGCTTTAACCCTGCGGCGAACCATAAGCTCCTCAACATCTTCTTGCTTTGGTCCAGAAAGATCATATGCAGATCCTTTATGGTGAGAAATATCAAGACCAACATCTTCTTCAAGAGCATCAACACGGAATAGTCCTGCAA
>Ga0209092_10002321_pt1 | contig 17534 bp, 9 predicted proteins | sample FraStrMetagenome_FD_187446 | JGI IMG/M metagenome (GOLD analysis project Ga0209092, IMG submission 187446) | Marine eukaryotic phytoplankton communities from Arctic Ocean - Fram Strait ARC3M Metagenome (SPAdes) (version 2) | ecosystem: Environmental > Aquatic > Marine > Oceanic | place: Fram...
CAACTTATTTAGATATAGCTAGATTTTTGTTAGAGGTACTAAAATGGGTACTGGACAATATTCTGCATCTTTTGTAGAACGCCACTTACGAAAAGGGTCAAAGTTGCAGAACATGTTATTACACTGCTGTGTATGACACTGTCTATATACCTCAGCGTGATTCCCAATAGTAACACGTTAAAAACATAATATACCACAACAACAACTTACTACATAATGTGTTGTCTACGTAAAAAAACAAGATGAGAATGATGACATCATAAAAACCATGGTAAGATTTTGTTCAGTGGACTCTACGTATGAGAAAAAAAGATACGTTGCAAAATGAAAAGGAATAGCTCCTGAGATTTCCTTTACAATGCTTGAAGAATGAAAATAAAAATTAGCTTAGCCTCATTGGAAGTGAAAGGCTTTAAATGGATTACTTTCGTGACTGTCAATGATTTGGAAAAAAATTTGCAAGTTAATCTGTCCTTATTTTATTATTACATTTTAAAGATTTTTTTCTACAAGAAATACAATATACGCTCCAAAAGTAGCTTGTAAAGTTATCTTTTCTGCTGTGAGTTAGATAGATCTTGAATGCATATTGAAGGAATATTTCGATATGGTGATACTGTTCGTAAATAAGCTAATGAAGGATACAAAAAACTAGAAACATCATTTTTACCATCAAAAGTATAGGTACGCAACGAATGTGTTTAAATTAATTGCTTTGTATTCAAACTTATCAAGTTTGTAAGACCTGATCCATCATCAATAATGTCGGTGAGCCCAACCCCTCCAAACATCTCAAATGAACCAAGACATTTTCAAATTCTTCTTCCGCTGCTTCATCGTTCAAAAGTTGAATCTCACGGCAATTCTTGTACATGTGGTCACCCTCTTCTTGATCAAAATACATTTCAAACGGGTTCCCACAAATAACGCATCGAGATCTATTCTCATCGGCGTGCACGGTAGTTTGTTCAACGGCCTCCGTCTCACCATCTTGGTTAGAGTTCGTGTTGCCAAGACTTTCATTATCTATTTTACCTGCACTAGATGGCACTCCTGACCATTCCAGACTAGAACCATGCCATCCTCTTTCCTCTGTACGTTCCATGGTTTTCTCTAGTTGGCTGTAATTGATTTTATTGGAAGCAATGAATATAATCATTTTGAGCTTTTATAAGATAAGCCCGAAAACTAAAAAAATCGAATCGTCTATAATATCTTACCTTTTACGAAACAGATTATCCAAGTGGTTTGAAAGCTCAATCTGTGTTTTAAATCGGCGCCCATCAGATGTGCTTAGAAATGGAAGACCTTCCTCATAAAGCATTGATACAATTCGAACATGGTGTTTGTATTTGGCGGCAACCCCCTCTGTTGTAAAGAGCGACTTATCTAACAAATTAGCAAAGGAATGTGAATTGGATTGTTGGAGTTTTGTGGAAATTTGTGCTATGTTTGTTCCATTATTTACCAAGGCATTTTCAGTATATATATTATTGAAAAATGGATGCATGAATGAAGATTTATCATTATGAATAATGTTGGATTCACTATTTGCGTCATTATCCTGTAAGAATTGGAGCATACGTGAAATCTGATTCGCCATAGAAGAAGCTGTAGCTACCAATTTTGGAATTTTAGTAGAAGTTTCGTTTGGATTGGAACACGATTCTTTGGATGTAGTCATGACATGATGTTGCAAGCGATTAACAAGATCACCCGCATCTTTATTTGTAAATGAAATTTTGAGCCAATCCTGAGAACGTTTCAGATGCTCTTTTGGCATATGATTTGCAAATAATGAATTTTCATGAGGATAATCATGTTTTGTGACATCCTTACTGCCCTCATCAGTGTTTTCATTCATGTCATTGATGGCAATATTTTTTATCTTTTCAAGAAGACTAGGGTTAATAATGGCCAAGCGTTCGAGTGAAACTTTATCCAATTCATCCACATCAGAATGGATCTCATCTAGAAGTTCTTGCATTTTTTTCTTCAAATTTCCAGGAAGATTTTTCAGAGGGTCAGATTCATCATTGTTGTTATTCCCTCTTGTTTTGGCAGAATCAATTTTTTGTATAGCTGCATTAGCTTCTGCTTTTTCGTAGCAAAGGATCATATTTTGCACAGCTTCAGTTTTGAATACTTGAAATTCTTTCCATATATGAATTACCTTTTTCAATTTGGCGTTATGTGCCTTTGTAGTGGCATGTTTGTGTAAGGAGGCGTAAACCACGGGTATCCATTCCTGAGCATCAGTTTCAATCAATGGTATAAATTGTTGCTTGACGTTTTTCAATATTGAGTCAATTACGTATACGAGAGGGAGTATTCGTTCAGGCTGAAGTATTGGGGACATGAGCAGCGATCGAATGCAGTTGTATAAAGATGATGCAGCTTTTGGTGAAGCCCCGTGATCTTCGGCTACCATTGTTAGAAGGTTTATTGTTACTTTGTCCTGTTTTAGAGAGTAGAAAGATGAATTGGTTTGAAGAGAAAGAACACATAAATTTGATTCAAGTATGGTTTACGACTCACAGCGTGATTTCCCAGATCTTCTAACATTTCTTGATATTCTTCTAACTGTTCTTCCATTTCATCTGTATCATCATCGTTATTGGTAGAATTATCTGCATTAGATTGAACTGATACTGATGGAGGGTCTACCATACTATTGTTTTGGTAGGTTATCCACCCAGCAAAGTTCCTATTGCAATGAAAGAGTCGCGCTTTAGCGAATGGATCCTTTTCGCACGTCACTAAATACAACAAATTATCAGATCAGATCTATGGAAGATGAAATCTAGCCTTGAAAGTTATAACTCCCTTTGTGTTTCTGAAATAAATAATTGATTTGAAGTAACGATACCGTAGTGCTAAACGTAAATTTACCGTTTTACCTATGTGCGGTATTGATTAATAGACGATATTGGGGACGTGCAGAAAGCAAAGACAAAATTTACAAAAATAATTAATATAATAAAAAAAATTAACTTTGTTGAATTATGTTTGGGGACTTTTTGTTCGTTGTTGATATCTGTTTCAATAGACCAATCGATATTGCGTACTCCAGGTTGGATAATTAGGTACTTGTGACTCTACAGAGAAACCGCCAAAAAGTACATCTTTGGAATCAAGTCCTCTAAAAACAATTATTAGAATCGTTCACGAGAAGGATGAAATTGAATCGAGTAAAACTGAGTATTCCTTCTTCATATGTTTTCCAAATTTTTTAAAATCTAATTCGTCTATTCACAGGTACAGTGAATCATCTTGTGACCTATTTTTTTTATAAAGGATTAAATATGAATGATCACTATGAAATCAGAAAAGTATAATTATTATATGTTCGCATCGAAAGGATCAACAAAGGTGCTGTGTGGAAGTATATCAATTGTATCCTTGTTTCTGATATACTAAAGAATGATTCCTTCAATCATATAATTAGGGGCAATCGTCAACAAGTCTATCTGGAATATACACGACCATACCATCCATTTCCTTCGTTAGTGTAATCTGACTCGCCAGACGACTCTCAGGGAAAATCTCATCGTCATCCCAATAGTCATTCAAAAGTCGCTCTTCTACCCAATCCATCTTCTTCGCAAAATCAGCGCCATTACCTGAAATCAAAACGTGATCAAAACCGGTATTAGTTCCTTCACCATACAAGGTTTCTGTCCAAGTGTCCGAGTTCACACGATCTACAAGACCTCCAGAACTGCTAGGGCCGATATCAATACCATGCATGAGACATGTTTCATGAAGGTTTTTTCCGATGTATCCTGGAACGACTCTTCGTGCTCCGGATGGATCGATAAAGTTCAGTTTTACGATAACGTCATCAACGGTGGGTGTTTTAGGGGCGGAGATTGTGGGTTGAGCCGAAGATTGGAGGGCGCTCGGAGTGGTAGAGATAGATCGGTTGAAATTTGTGATGATTTTCTTGGGGATTCGGGAGAAAGGAAGGCGAAGCATTATCTCTGAAGAAATAAATCAGTTGGTTAAATGAAAAGGTTGCTGATGAATATTCTGAAGGGTGAAAGAGATGGTTGAAGTATGTTGCTTCGACAAGAGAAAACTAATGATTACAAGTAGTCGACAACTCTATTGCATGTATATATTAGGTATTGCACGTCTCCAAGTCCTATCCTCTTTACTGCTGTTGGGTGTGCTAAGAGATTTTTTTGCTTATTAACAACTCATTAACAGAAAAATACTACTTAGATGAAATAAAACACACAATATGATATTATTGTAGATAATGTATGCAGAATTGTCTTAAATAAAGTGTTATTTAGGTAGATCATAATTATTGGAAAGTGCGATTCAGAGAAGCTGCTGTTTAGTAACCTATTTACTGCCTCTTTGCATTGTGACATCATTATCGAAAAGTCAATATTTTGTCATTTTGAAATGCCAATAAGGCGGTTCATACTCTCCCCTTTATATGAATATATTGAGGTACAAGAACCAATATCAACATGTCATACTATCAGAATATTCTCAATTTACACCAAAGAACCCAAAGTCTCCTGGATTGCTTTCTAGATGAGACCGGGAATATGCATGTATCTGATATCCACGAATGGAACGAATCACTTGAGGAAGTTGTTAGGACAAGTCCTCAAACGCTATTTCAAAATAATTCTTCTCTCCAACATACGAAAGAAGAGGCTTCATTATTTTTTGAAAATATTGTCAGTTTGTCTGTTGCACTTCAAAAAAGTCTAATAAAATCAATAGACCTGGTGTTTCTGTGGAAGGATGCCGATAAAGAAAATTTTGAAAGTGAGAAAAATAGTTATCGATTTGGAGATGAAACCAAACAGGAGGTTGATGATGAGAATGCCTATACCCTATTTGTAGCTAAATGGATAGCCACAAAAAAAATTATTTTGCCTGACAACATTGAATGCTCTCCATTATTATCAGACATGGCGACAGTGCTACGCACCATTAAAAATATATTGAGATGTACTCATCATTACATGATGATGATGTCACCAAGCAGTCAATCGCACCCCTTTCCTCTTTCAAGCCTCAAACATAAAGGAATAGTTGCCATATATTTGACAATTATGAATTCATTCTCTACAGCCATTGCCAATACAATAGCACTTTCAACCACTGACGAATCCGATAAGATATTGAAATATCGAAACGACTTTGAATCCATTGCGAAGTTTGCATCTCACGCAGTTTTCCATTCAGTCTATGGTTCAAATGATATGCAATCCCAATCAGCCCGATCTTTTCTATTCTCCAATACTTTAAATACTATACCCATTCTCATGAAAATTTTGTTGTATCCAGGCAATGTTTCATTCATGACCTCCATAATGAAATTGATACATAACATGTTGGGTAATAATATGTCTCTATACATTCAGATGAATGAAGCATTGAACGATATAGTGAAAAAGAGGGAAAGTATACCAATGTTCAATTTGAAACAAAATGAACATGAGGAATATTGGAAAGTTCCTGAGAGCTTTCTTCAACGGGAATCTAAAACCAATGATGATTCATTTCCTACAAATACTTTGCAAGGTACTATTGTGGCGACTTTGGCATTTATCATCAGAAGTGGTGAAAAACAAAATTCCACAATAAATACAATATGTAATGCAAATATAAAAGATCTGCGACCAGAATTGGCCATTGAAATATTGAATATTTTATTTATCGTGCAAAGCATTCAGAATCGAAACCAAAGCAACCTATCCAAAAATGCAAATGATTTAACAAATTCTCATCAAGATGAAGAGGTGGTAATGGCCCAAATAGGTATGCTACTACCCGACATACTTCATCTTCCAAATGATAATATGCGAGTCTACAAAATAAAATTGTCTGTGGTGAATTTGTTGTTGGACGCTCCGGATAATTATGCCAATTATTTGTGTAAACTTGAGGCCATACCTCCATTGTGGAGAATTTTGGTGCTACAATTGAACGAAGTTGTCCTAAATGATATGGTTGGTAAAGGTCCTCATGGCCATGGCAAAAAAAGCGATGCCTCGAAGCTTTTACCAATTTTGCTAGTTTGGAAAAAGTTTGCTTCATCGAATCCTTTGTTTTTGGAGTATTGTCAGAACAAGATTTTTCCACCAAAGATTGAACCAAATGCGGAATCATCGACAATATTGACTACAGCAAGTAACACTATTAGATGCAATAAAATGATGCCTATGGATGCACCCAGATGTACTATTAGGTACAAACTCATTAAACTCATGACTTGGATTGAAACAAACATTAAACGAGCTGCCAGTGAATTATTATGGATAGTCTGTGGAGAAAATCCAGACTTATTTGTGAAACGAACTGGTTTTGGGAATGCAGTTCATTTACTTGGACTCAAGGGGATGGTAAACATACCTTCGGAGCCTAATATCTAATCTAATCAATATATGACAAGCTTCGAAATTGGTATTAATTTAGTTTTATTTTCCAAGGGGGGTAAAAAAGAATGTTTTGCATTTTATGTCGTACAGCTTTGCTCTCGTATAAAAATTTGCTTGCGAGTTCCTTTGCAGATACAAAGGAATACTGAATCTGCTCTCTAGTATACATCTTTTCCCACGTCTATTTTATGTTGAGAATGATTATTCATCCTCAAATTCTGCTTCCTCAAAATCACTACCTTCTTCATCAGATGAATCTGCAACACAGAAAAATTCGCCACAGTGAATATCCCGGATGCTCACAATGGCTCCAGTTCCATCTTCCAGTTCAGTAACTTCGCAGTTTGGATTTTCGTTATTCCGATGAAGGGCACAATCGGGCATATTTGCTTCCGTAAAGATAATAGTTTGAGCTTCTATATCGCTCGCAGCATATAGACCATCAACATTAGTCATATTTGACTCATCTTTTTCAGCATTATTTTTGGTTGATTTTTTGTTTTGATTGTACCAAAACTCAGATGAAAGATATATATCACGAGCATAAGAAATGGATGGTACAGCTATTTCATTCTCTTTTCCCTGATTTGTTTCTGATACTACTTTTTCTTCTTTTTTTACGCCCACGCGGATTGACTCAGCAATTATTTTTGTTGGTTGTATTGGTAACTCTGTCTTATGCCACCATAGTCTAGTATTAATTAGCAAGATATCCCCTTGTTCACAATTTATTTGAATCACGTTTTCAAGAAGGTGATCATGTTTATTACTGCTATCGCTATATTTCTCGCTGCAATGGTTTGTGAATTGAATATCTGATTTTGGAACCTTGTCTGTTTCTCCTTCTTCCATTTGACTCAACAGTGTATCAGTGGGTCGTATAAACCATGATTTAATCCCAGATAATTGATAATGCCATGTCCCATCATGAGAAATAGAATCTATGTGTTCGGGTCTTCCCTTTAGAAACCTATCAGTTTCATTCACTGTAGTCGACAACATAGAGTCGGTTTCCGTACTTGGATCGTTGTATCCATGGAAAAACCATAAGCATGGACCATATTTCACTTTCATGATAGAACTAGGATTTTCCTTCGTATTTTTATTTTGACTTTTACTGTCAGAACCAACTTCATTCTCATTCTTTAAAATATGGGATTTTTTTTCAATATTCTGATTACAATTGGCTTTTGATGATATGATTGGTTTTGCAACTGGCAAATGTGCAAAAGGGACTCTTGTCAATGTTTCTTTTAACATTTGTGTATCACTTTGAAGAATAAAACTGCAATATCCTCTTCTTCTTTTTGGATTTTTGTTGACGGTGAGAAAGACCTTAGGGTCATTAGCATCTTTGGAAGTATCTTTTTCATTTTCTATGCACCAGGATTCTTGATCTTTTTCATTTATGGAGGAAAATAGTTGATGGAGATTTTTCCATGTTAAACATGTTGGTGAAGAGGGCCTATTATCATTTGTCAAAATATTGTTTCTTTTTGATGTTCCTCTTACTGAGGGAGATGTACGGATATAAACTGCCTGATAACGATTATACGCGTTGCGAAATTCATCATAAGGGATCCAATCATAGCTCTTATCACTCCCATCCATGAAGGAAGTGGGTCGGATGAAAGTAGGTATACCATTTATAATGCTATGAGTTTTCGTGCAAGGTTGTGTTGCTAGTTCGCTTTCATAATCAGATTCAACTTCATTACAAGTTTCATTACAAGTTTCATAAGATTTTTGTTTTTTTCGAGCCTTAGATGAAACATGATCCTCTTTCCTTTTCTTTTCTGATTTATCCATTGTGGAGTTATTGTCAAGGGGATCCGAAGAAATAATAACTGGTGTGAGGAAAAATGAAGTAATGCTCCATTCTCCGGGTCCCAGGAATCCAATGACGTAAGGTAGGAACTTTGAATTTACTTGTGACGTGTGAAGATGAAGATGGCTTGACAAAAACAAAAATGAGCCTGCAAAAATATTGATTGTGAAGCTTGTTCGGATAAGCAACGATCGCCCACTTTAAATTTGAGAGGAGTTGGATTTATCCGGTACTATACTTATATTCCGATTCGTTTAGTTTCACCAAGAAGTTTAACTGTTTTTATACATAACATGGATAAACCAGCAACTCGAATAGGCCGAACACATGAGAAGATTCACCTTTTTCTGATGATCTGCTGCAACAAAATGATTTGGAGATCACATGCCTTTTATACTCAAACAACGAAACCAGCCTTTCACAACAGAAAAGAGAATAGAATAAATCAATTCTCCTTGTATTCCTCCCCCTCTGAAGTTCTTCATCAATCGATTGAAATACTCCTTCAAAGAGAAACAAGCCTTCCCGACAATGAACGCTTACCAATCATGGATGTTATTCCAAAAATACAATCTTCACTTCTAAGCAAACCCAATTTGTTACTAGAAGCGCCACCAGGAGCAGGCAAAACTACAATGGTCCCCCTTAGTGTATTATATACAAAAAATGAAAAAAATGAATGCAATAATATACTTGTGATTGAACCGAGGCGAATGGCAACTCGATCTGCTTCTCAACGAATGTCTTCCTTATTATCCAAAATATCATCCCATCAAGGTTCTGCTGTTGGATATATGATACGAGGTGAAGTTCAAAACATTTCATCTAAAACAAAAATCACTGTCATGACAGATGGGATACTTTTACAGAAATTGACGTCTGATCCTGAATTAACAGGGGTTGACATGATCATATTTGATGAATTTCACGAAAGAGGGGTAAATATGGATTTAGCACTTGCCCTTTGTCGGGAGACTCAATTAAATTATAGAGATGATTTAAGGATTATTTGTATGTCAGCTACACTCTTAGGAAACTATGATGAAAGTGATAGTTTAGATCAAGGAACGAATAAGGATGACAAAGTTAGTTCTGCAACAAAATTAATCAATACTTTGGGAGGACTTTGTGAATGTGAAATTATTCAAAGTGAAGGTAGACAATATCCCATTGATATTCAGCATTTTAATGCAAATGCAAGTGGCGGTAAAGGAAGGTCGAAACTAATCCCACCTCTGGCCAACTTCTTGAATGATCCAAAACTTCTTACTGATAGCATTATGGATGCCATTCAAGAGTCTATTACAATAGCTCCCAACGCAGGAGATATCTTAGTGTTTTTGCCCGGAGCAAAGGAAATCCGTAGGATCGTTCAGAAATGCCAAACAGATTCTCGTATCCAATCTGAACAAATACAGGTACTTCCACTTTATGGGGCATTATCCAAAGAGGAACAAGACTTTGCTATTCAACGATCATCAAATCGCCGCATTATTGTATCTTCACCTATTGCAGAGGCATCCCTTACAATAAATGGAGTAACTTGTGTTATAGATTCCGGTCTCCGACGAGAAGCACGATGTGATATTGATACAGGAATGCCTTATCTCCTGACAACAAAATGTAGTCAAGCTAGTGCTGATCAGCGTGCTGGTCGTGCTGGACGCCTTCAACCTGGACTTTGCTTGAGGCTGTATTCTGAGAATGAATACAGAGACAAAATGTTGCCACAAAGTCCTCCCGAAATCATGAGCACTGATTTAACTCCCTCAGTTTTGTTATTGACGGAATGGGGATGTATGAATGCGAAAGAAATTCAAGAAGATATTTCGTTTGTAGATCCGCCTCCAATTGGAATGCTAAAAAAGAGTTATCAAATGTTGGTTAATTTAGAGGCATTAGAAACTATGAATTCACTTTCAAATGATGGGAATGAAATGTACAAAGTATCAGCATTGGGAAATTCCGTTGTCTCTATGCCCACACATCCTCGTCTGGCAACATGCATATCTAAATCAAGAAATGATCCAGTACTTCTAACTGGAGCCATTGTAACTGCAATCGTACTAGATGATGAAGTGGGAGTAAGAAGGAAAAGGAGTGCAGACTTGGCAGAAAGTGTCAAAGAAATTATCTTGTCAAATCCAAATTCCTATATGACTAGAAACACTTTGAAATTTGCGAAACGAGTTGGAGGGGAGTCAGCTCAGCGAGTAATATCAAATTATATGCAAAGCTGTCACAGTAACCCATCAAGATTGAAAGAATTAACAGATAATCTTGGAGAAGCACTCCTTCCGGGTTTTCCCGATGTGATTGCTCAAAAGTCTGGAGAAGCAAGCTATGGAGGTTCAACGTTTAGTCTTAGTTTAGGAAGAAGCGCACGGTTGGATGACGTTTCTTACTCAGAGGCACCTGAGTATGCAGTTGTTGTGGACACGTCAACTAGTGACGATGGGAAAGTTCGAATCCGTTCATATGCCTCAATATCACAAGACGTGATTAAGGAGGTTGCAACAGAAAAGATCAAAGTATTCACTGTACCAAGTCGAGGGTACGAAGTGCGTGCAAGAAAGGTAGTACAGGTTGGAAGTTTGGAGTTATCATCGCAACCAATGCCTTCGCCATCTGCAGAGGATACCACAAAGGTGCTATTACAAACAATAAGAGACTTAGGAGGTGTTTATCTTGCTATTGTAAAAGGTATACCAACAAAAATATCACCAAAAATTGAAGCATTGAGAGAGCGTGTTAGAATGGCTATAACATACGAAACAGGACAACACTTTGATGTTTTTGAAGCGTTGGATTCTCAAGCGCAGGGTACGGTAACGCCTAATCAGAATCGATTACTTGAAAAAACTATTGAGCCATGGCTTGGCGCAGCTGGCTCATTGAAACAAATTCAAATTGAATTTTATCAAATACTTTCTTCGTCCATTCCAGTGGACGCGCTTCTTTCTCTCGATGTAAATTTTCCCACTCAAATTACTGCTTCAGATGGATCATCTATTCCATTATCTTATCCCAATCAAATTCCAACTGCATCTGCAAAATTGCAGCAGTTTTTTGGAACCACCAAAACACCTACAATAGGTCCATCATCAATTCCTATGGCTGTTTCTCTTTCTTTATTATCTCCGGCTAATAAAATTTTAGCCACAACCTCTGATTTACCCTTTTTCTGGAAAGAAGTTTATCCATCAGTAAGGAGTGAAATGAGGGGAAGGTACACAAAACACCCTTGGCCAGAGGATCCCATGGTTGCTATGCCAACACGTTTGACAAACAAGCAAGTCCGAAATAATAACCAGGACATGGATGCTACAAATAATCAAGGTAAAAACAAAGGTAAGAGTGGAAGTGGTGGGAAAAAAGGGCGTAAAAAAGGTAAAAGAAAACGTTGAAATTAATTATGTGTTACGCATAAATATTGATATATTTATCCCCTTTCGAGATTGAACATTTCAATAAAATGAGTATAGTCCAAACTAGGCAAATCACTCGTATTACTATTGTCAAAACATAAGTTCCGATCTCTCAAATTAGAGGCTTACGATGAGAATTATAATTTAGAATTAGAGAAACTCAATGACTTTTTGCCAATCATACTTCTTCTAAACTATTCTAAATGAAAAAGATGTGGTTTCAGTGTTCTACTATTATCCGCTCAATCCCATATTCATATTAAATAATCAAATGCAAATACGACCTCAATAAAATTGCTGACGGGGGGGGGGTAAAGTATGGTTATGATAGTGCTAGAATAAATCAGTCCACCGCTTAATCACATTGTTAGACTGTGAGCATATTGTTCGCTCTTAATGAAATAATTACATAGTAAATTCGCTTTAAAGTGACTTATCTTACCTTAATGTCCTTTTTTAATTCTTGTTTTCATCAGAAAGATAAGACTAGATAAGAATTCACAATCTACTTACTACATCAATAGTTTGTGTGCCCCATCGTGTGCCTAATTTTGTGCGTCAGTCTCAATATTATCCTTATTTAGAAGAAGCTCCCCATCTTATACATATGTTTTGTTTAGTTTAGTTCGAAGATATTTTTTGAATAGGGTTCAGTGCCTACTCCTAGTATACATATGCTGCTGTGTATTTTATTTACCTTCGTAAGCCTGATTAGTGTACAACTTAATGAATGCGTTTTTTTTCTAGATGTGAGGCTTTAAATCAGTGAGAACAAATCTTACCGCTTAAAAACCATGGTCAGAAATCAGAAAACGACAAGCATAAGCGGTGCACCATTTAAAAGAAGTTTGCGTATTTTCTTTCTCGATTTAAGATATTATTGTATTAATTTAGCCTTCTAATCGTACATACTTAAATTAGGTATCATTTTGGAAAAATTGATAAAAACAGACCAATCTTCATTCATATTGGCGGGAATTTGAACCTGATGGATCTTTTCTTTCGGAAGACAACAAGCACTGCCAACCATTTTGAAAAAAAAGTTAATAACACATTTTATTAATTGTTCGCTATAAATATGTATTTAAATTCACGATATAAAATGTATATTTATTTGTAATGTAACATCTTTTTCAATATTCAAGCTACAAAGGTCATAATATGTCTAAATACATCGGATGGAGTCTGTAACACAAGCTTTTGCATCATTTCAAGCTCTTCTGGTATTTCTTTTTTAGTGAGAGCAAATGCACGCTCGTTCTCAGCAAGATGTCTTAGTAAAACTAGTTGCTGCACTTTCTCCAAATTTGGCAAGAGGTGTCTTTTCTCAATTAATTCCAATCCGAATGAATGTAGATGCGTAGGATTAGAGCATCCCCCGACAAACATTAGCTTATTTTCGATCGAAAATGTTTCATGATACATTCTTGGAGGGTAAAGCCCAAATTTAGGCTTGATCCACTGCTTGTTCTTTGTATCAAAAATATATGTACACTTTGACAATTTTTCATCGCCGTCTCCTCCACCGGTGACAACAAGCCATTTTCCTATAACAGATGCGGATGCATAAGCTAATGGTTTAGGTAAAGGGACTGTAGTCTTCCACGTCTGCTCCAATAGATCAAAAATCTCTACTGATGACAAAGCATTCCGGTCATTCTTTTGATATCCACCGATTACATAAATTTGATTTTTCAGGACCGCACATGCAAAGTGATGCCTTGGCTTGTTCATTGGACTCAGTTCTAGCCATTGAGAAGATTTTGGATCAATCACGTAGTTTTGGGAACCACCAAGTGCAAACAAGTAGTGGTCGTTTGTAACAATTCGAATATCTTCGGGTAAATGTTGCGTAACCAATTCCCAATATCTCCGCTTTCTAAGATTCAACCTATACATTGCTTCGTTTGAAAATGATGAGTAAACATAAAAATGATCGTTTACGATCACTCCTCCACAGGTATCACTTCGGAAATTTAGTGGTAGATCTGGTAATACAGTAAAACGATCCACCTTCATATCATACATTCCCGCCGTTTTTAATCCAGACAACTGGGGACGACCATTAGATAATGCAGGTATAGATTTTTTTTTGCCTTTGTTCCCGCCAGCAATTAAAACGAAACGGTCTTTATATACCGCCATTGCAAATTCGTTTCTTCGGAAATCATCATGTTGACTAATGCGATTCCATGGAGAATGGAAAAGTTCCTTTTTTTCTCTTTGAAATATTTTTTGGACTTTGTTTGTCAGCCAACTTAGGAAAATGAAGTTTGACTCTCGCAGTTGTGTATATAAAAATTTCATCATGATCCTAAAGCATCCGATTGAATGTCCATCCATACTTTTATTAGTAAATGTCTTTGAGAGAAGTTTCGAAAAAAGATCGATCTTTCTTTTTGTGAGTGTCTGATTGCAAAAAAATTACTCGGTATTGCTTACACGTTGTCTCTACCTGAACAATAGTACTTGAATGTTTCAAAGAAGCTGTACTCCTGTATTTACAAGTATGCGAAGTCCTAGAATATTGGGATTAAGTTTGCTTTTACAAATCCAATATGCATCGGCTAAATTAGTCTTTTTAAGAGTCCAAGTCCGCTTACATCCTACGCATCAAGATTTTTAGTTAAATTAGCCAGAACGAACATTCTATCTATCGTGAAAGAAGACTTCATACATAGGTAAATGATTTACGAGCCTTTTATTCGCAGAACCAAACGATCACTCTTGAAGATACTTGAGTGACCCCCTTTCAATCAACTTTATTTAAGTACAGAGGTGTCTACAGTATTTAATAGGGGTTAAGTGATTACTCGCAGTTTGGTAAAGAATAACCAACTACCTTTACGTCAAACCAAAACATATCCAATCCATGTAACAAGACAGAAAGGCCTTGTTGTGATACCTAGAGATGAGGTATACTGAGTAGATTATTGTTATATCTTCATATACATAGATACTATCTCAAAAAAAAAAAATACGTAAACTAGAAAACGACCCCTCTCCATGGGATTTTGCCGTCTTTTGTGAATTGCCGACCGAGACCTTCTTCAACTTCCAAGTTTCGCATATCGTTGGATTCCTTTCTTACCGGACTCCCATTGTGTGCAATCTTATCTTCTATCGCTATTTTAGCCCTTCTTTAGAAAGAAAATAGCAAGAAACGAGCAAATCCAGCTTCGTTCCGCGCCTTTCGCTCTCATCAAGTGATTTTAGAGCTATTCAAAAGCAAATTAGCTTTAAACATATCTATTTTCAATCAGCTACCGTTATCGAGACCCCGATTCGACTTTCTATATAGGATTCCCGTCCATCGGCATCACCTTTTCGGCCATTTTCACCTACCAATCAGGACGGAACAAGACCGAGAACGTATTTTCGCCGTTTGCACTTAGAGATCCAATCGTTTCAAAAAATTCAAATCAAATTACATATCTAAGTAATTCACTTCAAATCCGCATAAACTAACGATTCCCAAGATTCGAATTTTTCAAACATTTTATTTAGAAAGCTTCCACGATCACGGTTGTTCAATTCTTTTGCCCTACTACGTCATCAACACGGGATTCGAAGCAATATTTTTCTATTCAACCTCGGAAACTACGTGATCCTAAAACTACGTCGAAGCGTTATTTGCATCTTCATCCGAAGTGAAATTACCTGAGCTACCATCAAGTCCAAGAGATATTCCGGCTAAATTCATGATAAATCTGGAACTAAAAATATTGCGTTACTTGAACGATCCAGTTTTGAACAATTATCGAAAAGATCTTTTTTTATTTAATAAAGGAGTGGTATATCTTCCAGGGAAAGCTTTACCAGAAGAAGATTTAAAATTTGAGGATCTCTTGCATCACTATTCTCGAAAGTGGAAAAGATTATATACCAGAATCTACAAAAAGCATAGTAATTTGTACTGGTATTTTTGTCGGGATAATCACTTCAAAACAAATCGAAACCTACTTTCTATTGGAGATATTTTTTGGGCATCAGAGAACCAATTAAACGACGTCAACTTGACACGAGATATCTGTTATTTCGCCAGACATTTCATAGGAAATACAATTCATCTACAAAATATCCAGCCTACGGAGGAACTGTGTATCAATTTAGCCAGCTCCTTATTTCATGAAGAATTCGACAATTGTGAACACTCACAAAAATCAGAAACCTCAACAGAAAAATAAATCAGTTTTGTCCTGTGAGTCCTTTTCGATAACATCATGTCTCAAACTCCGTCATCATGTCCCTGTCCGCCATATATTCCGGCAACCCAAATCACACCGGATTCCGTAGATGAAATCCCTACTCAAAAAAACACATTGTTTACACAAGAATTAAGGAGAATTCTTTTTGATCCAGTCGATCTCGTAAATAATCATAATAATGGCAGAAATTATTACGAACAGCTTTTCTCATCGGACTCCGAAGACGACGAAAGCAATGAATATAATGAATCATCTGACATGTCCATATCGGAATCAGAAAAATCTATATATTCTTTATCAGATAGTATCCATACTAGCAGAGATTATTACGAGCAACTTTTTTCCTCGGACTCTGAGGATGACGAAGATAATGAATCATTTGAAAATGCAGTAGACGATATAGATGCACAAGCAGCCGAATTATTCACCCAAGATTCCGGCACTAGAGTGTTACTCGAATCAAATGTACATGAAAATGCTCCCATCAATGATAATTACAGCCCTGAGTCAAGTCCAAATTCAAAAAACTCATCGTCGGACATGTCCATATCGGACTCCGAAACATTTGAAAATAAACAGGCCTCTACAAGTAGTAATAGATACGACTTAACAGCTCATTCTTCAAAGCTTCTTAAATCAACATCATCAGACATGTCTATTTCTGATTCGGACATTTCAAGCGAACACAGAAATAAGTTCCGAGAAAATCCATCTATAAATACAACAATTTCAAAAAAAATCATATTCTCTAATTTACCAAAAAGTATAGCGAATGCACAGCTCAATGAAGAAGATCCATACTCTTGTCACACTTCTACGTCATCTAGCTCATCCGCTACTTCATATTCGAGTAGCAATATTTCATCTGAAGCCTCTTCGCTAGGAAATTGGCTAGATAATAAGGACATTTGTGGAATCACGGAACTTCTCGATCAATCGGAAATTGACGATTTATTAGGGGCAAATGAAATTGCAAGGAATTCTCCAACCCAGGAGGTATTACCAAAACAAGAAATAGATAAAATTGGATCCTTCAATATAAGGAATAAGTATGATCATGATATAGCGGCATTTTTCATGATGCAAGAGGGTCTATCCTTTTTGACTTTACAAGAACCATATGCGGCCTCAAACCCCCCATCGTCGTCTTGGAATTCATACAAGAAACTCGAACTTGAATCAGCGAGAATTACGTGTTATGAAACACATTTCCAAATAATCCTTTTCGATACATGGAAATGGGGAGGTAAAATCATCTCACCTTTTCGCTCAGAGCATCAAGGTAGGGCCACTAGTATAGCTTTTGGTTTCGGTGGAGACCAAAAACTGGGCATTGTCTCTATATATGCTTCCACCCAGGAATGCTCGGCATGCGAAAAGGAAGATGAAATGCCAAGTTCATCCTCACTCAATATCACAGTTAGGAAAATGGTAAAGGAACTCTATCATCAGTTTCCTAATATATGTGTCATAATTATGGGGGATTTACAGGAAACTGTCTCAACCTCGGATCGCGATAATATCGGAATGTACAGAAAGGATTATAATTCAAAAGGCATCTTAGGAAACTTTCTCAAAACCCATTCTTCCATTATACGAGAACAAAATCATGATAAGAATTATATCACCAGATTTGGCGAAGCCGGAGGAAGAGGAATTG
>Ga0209092_10002322_pt1 | contig 17533 bp, 11 predicted proteins | sample FraStrMetagenome_FD_187446 | JGI IMG/M metagenome (GOLD analysis project Ga0209092, IMG submission 187446) | Marine eukaryotic phytoplankton communities from Arctic Ocean - Fram Strait ARC3M Metagenome (SPAdes) (version 2) | ecosystem: Environmental > Aquatic > Marine > Oceanic | place: Fram...
TATTTGTTGTCTTATTTTTTTGTCCCTACTTCTTCATGATTTGATATCTAGAAATTATATCCTACTTCAAACACGCCATTTTGAAAAGAAGCCTGAGATGCAAGTAATTACAAACAGCTGAGGTGGCTAAGCCAATGGAAATTGAGCCACTCAAACGGTGAGTCATTCAAGCTGCCGGATAAACACTACATCTACCGGTATTTTTCCATTTTTTCAACACGTGTACACAAGTAACATGTACACTTTTCAACAGAACAGTCATCAGTCATCAGTCAACAGTCGTCAGTCACCGGTTCGTAAGAGGAGTACATGTGTACGTTGTATTGATAGATGTATTATCTTTACACATGTTAAAATATGAAGGGATGCCAACTTGGGAAATCACGTTCATGTTTCATGTTAGCTTTTTCCGAAAAATAATTCGTTCTGATTGGATAAGAAATATGAACGTGAATCTACATACATGTAAGGTATTCATGTTCACATCCCATGTGCATTCACGTTCATAATTTATCCGTACATCCATAACGCTGCCATCACCAACACACAATCCGTCCGCATCCCACAACCTCCTACAATCATAAGAATCTTGATCATATATGGTTGGTGAAACTTCATCCTTTTCAGCGCTAGGCATCTCCACTGTATAAAGATCATGACAGATGTTACTGCTACTATCGCTGGATCGTAGAGCACGTCGATGCTTGTGGAAAATCAGCAGGGTTATCATACTGATTCAAGTATTCTGTTGACGTCACTCCAATAAATGCTAGCATGAGTGATTAGTAGGAATTCATCAACGAAGATAAAATAACATCCTCGCCCTCTGCTAATATGGCTCTCATGAACTCGCAGAGAACAGAGCTTGGAGGTAAAAGGCTGTTAAAATACGACGATCGATGAGTCTAGATTCCAATTGTATCGAAGACAGTAGATCGGGTGTTCTTTCCCGTGCAAGGCGTAATACTGATTTGAAGAAAATGTGTTATTTTGATTGTAAAACATTGACCCATGACTCTAGTTACGAATTGAATTGACATCATTGAGGAGCAATATTATCAATTCAAGGGAACCGCATTAAGATTCGTGGCATTACGTTAGAACGTGCTCGAAATCTTACGTTAACAAAGGTGTCAGCGGATAAATGATTCACGAACTAAAATCTGTACACTTTTGTTAAAAACATATAACATATATAATATTCTATCTTATCTTCGATACTATTTTGTCGTAACACCTTCTCCTACTCTCAGTATTTTAGTCGAGAGAAACTTATCACGATTTCGAGGCAAGTGTCGTTTTTCTCAAGCTAATGTTGTTTAGGGACTTAAGTTTGTATCATCAATGCACTCTAATGAATGTTAACCAATTAAACAATTCTGCTTGTATTGTGGAGAATATATTGAATGGAGTTCCATGTTTGTTTGATAGTTCGCGTCAAATGCACGCCCAATTACTTCACAGCTCAGGATGTCGCAGAAGCTGCCTAGACGGGACGGTGTAGTAGGCACAGTCGAGAATTTTATTTATTTTATTTCATTTATTGTTCCTAAAAAGATGATTATTATTTTTGTAGTTACGTACTTCGAAGTATTACGCTAAATTTCATCTCTCTACATTCGTCTTTCTCAAGCTAATGTTGTTTAGGGACTTAAGTTTGTATCATCAATGCACTCTAATGAATGTTAACCAATTAAACAATTCTGCTTGTATTGTGGAGAATATATTGAATGGAGTTCCATGTTTGTTTGATAGTTCGCGTCAAATGCACGCCCAATTACTTCACAGCTCAGGATGTCGCAGAAGCTGCCTAGACGGGACGGTGTAGTAGGCACAGTCGAGAATTTTATTTATTTTATTTCATTTATTGTTCCTAAAAAGATGATTATTATTTTTGTAGTTACGTACTTCGAAGTATTACGCTAAATTTTATCTCTCTACATTCGTATATTTCTTTATATCAACGAGGTTCGGTGCTTGTATTAGTCATGTTTGAGAGAACATGACAAGAGCAACGAAGATTATTACCAACAGTTTGAGATTGCGCAAGAGCTCGTAGTATAGGCTAATGTGGGTATCTTAAAATGTTGGTGATTAGTTTCGTTGCTCTTGCCATGCTCTCTCAAGGATTATTGGTACAAAGTGGAAGAGCATTAGAGTTCTTGGGCATACATACGAAGTCCAGAAACTACGGTAAAGTTTAATTAGTAGGGTTAAATACAGAAAAATATATCGACTCAAAAAAGTGGCTGTACAAATTAAATATAAAAACTACAGTTAGCTGTCTGATACAAACTCCCTATCTTCCTCATGAGCTCATTACGCTGGTCAACGCTATTAATAGTATATATATATATAGAAGAAGTTGAACATGCCATTCTTTAAAACATTTAAATTAAAGCTCTGTATTTACGTGCTCGATAGTTCCATCCCCATCCGTAATATTACTTGCTAGAAGTCCATCAGCTTCTCCCTCTAACCTTCCTTCTTCACGCATAAGCTCTTCCCACTGCTCGTCATCACCAAGTAACAAATGCATAATAAACAAAATCACCACAATAGTACGACCAAGTTTAATAACATCTTTCACTCCAACCTCTGCCATACTAGCAAACAAAATCTTCGGAGCAAAGAATAATTTCATTAACCGATCAAATGCAAAACAAAGAAAAACATCAGCGGCTAATAAAATCAAAATAAAGTTTCGAAAGTCATCACTCGGGAAAGGCACGAGTTGCATATATTTATTCAAACTTGGCACCGTCTCACTCGCGAACATGAATGTTAAAATAAATGTGGCAATCAACGAATACAATAAAGGTCGATTCTCCGTGAGTCCCGTCATAAACGGTCGTCCTTGTAAATTTACCACGAATACTGCTACCTGCTGCACACAGCTCACAAGGAACACGACACTGTTCACAATGCCGGGTTTAAATTCACCGTCTAAATCAATCTTCTCTTCCATTTCTTCGTCACTCTTCTCTAATTTCGCACAGTATACGGCGTAAACCATAGTACTCAAATGAGTTGTGAATTGTAGCAACAGACTTAAAAATAGACTCGGATGAAAGATACTAGTAAGCGGTTTCACGGGACTTAATTTCTTCAAAGGTGTACTTCTACTGACGCTCATGTACACGATACTCATAAGTATTCCCATGCCAGTCATTTGAACATCACCATACTTGACACCGTCCAAATATAAAACGCTTAAACTGTACGCACTGATCAACGAATTCAACGCAAGAATTTGATACATTTGCATACTTGTCACGAGCGTGCATCTACCTTGCCGCACCACATCCGCCATGGATCTTATAGAAGGCAGTTTGGAAGTGAAGGGAGCCGCCATGCTCGCATCACCTATTTGAATCGTTGGAGTATCATCCATGTCTAAATCTTCCATTTGTTGAATCATCGCTGCTGCACTGCCACTGACGGTGCTCGTTTTTTTACGGTTTTCCTTGGCTTTCTTTTGTTCTTCGGCCATGAATTCACGCATTGCCTTAAACGTGGCCCAGGATTCTCCGGCCTCTTCGAGTTCCTGCACGCGTTTCATGAGGCGTTGTTTTTGATCTTCGGCTTTTCGTTGGGCGGCTTCGCGTTTAGCTAGTTTAGGATCTACGATTTTCTTGCGATCCATGACACGGACGGCGTTGTCAGCGCGGGTTTTGCGGTAGAGTTGGACAAGTTCACTCTTGGACGTCAATCGGTAATTATCGGGATCAACGTTAAAACTACGGATTTCGGACTTAAGCTTTTTCACGGACCATTTCTGAATTTCACTCATTTCATCTGCACTAATAATTGCCGTTGATGTACTGTTCTTGTTAGTGCTGTCTTTTTCGTCAACGTCTTTCTCGACGTTTACATCGCCAAAGCCACTCAATAGTGCCACACCAACATCCGCACCGCGTAAGGCGCCTACGTCATTGGCACCGTCTCCACACATTCCACACGCTTGACCCTCGTAGCCTTCCACCGATGATTGGAGAGACTCTAAGATCCATTCCTTATCTTGTGGTTTGCACCGTGCGAATACAGTGAAGTACTGTACGGTAGATCGGTCAAAGGAGAGCAATGGAAGCGCTTTTCCACTGGTACATAGTTTGTATTTCGTTGACAAATCATAAATAAGTTCTGCTGTTAAATCCTCGTCCAATTTGGCAGTAGATTCTCCGTTGCAATCTTTTTCCAACGTCCACGATCCATCCAACTCTAAGAGAGCTAATTTCGCGCCATTGGGTACCATGTCAACCTGTCGTGCTACGTGTGCAGCGGTTAACATTGCATCACCTGTTATCATGCGGGTGCCTATGCCGCCTTCACGTAGGGCACGTAGCACTTCCTTGGTATCTTTTCGCACGCGACACGTGAAACATAGAAAACCGGCAAAGGTCAGTCCCGATTCACACAATGACCGATCTCGCATGGCATCCTTGTGTTCCAATTCGTTGTGAAGTTGCTTGTAGGCTAATGCGATAACACGATATCCCTTCTTTGCCAGACTAGTTGCAGTTTCGGTATACGCAATGCGATCGATGGATTCATTGGATAAACAGTGCTGCAGGATGGCTTCGGGACTTCCCTTGGCTACGGTATAACAATCGTTCGTATGAGTGTTCGCAACAACACAACTCATGCGCTGTAGGGCACTGCTGAAATGATGACGCTGCAATATTTGTACGGATGAAACTTTGGTATTGGAAGATTCCAAAGTAATCGCTTCCCCTGCCGGTTTCGCTTTTTTCGTCACTTTGCCATCGATCATTTCTTCTGCAACTGCTGGACGCGGCCCTAAAATCATAATGGTCTCATCTCCATTCTGTTCTTTATCTAGATTCGGACGCGACGTCAAAGCCCATCGAATGCTCTTGTAGGCTGCCAGTTCCAACGGATCACCTTGAATCTTATCTTCCACGGAAAATAATGTATGACATCCACTTATTACTAATTTGGACGCTCCCTGTATGTCTCCCATTCCCTTCAAATTCCCTTCTGAGACATACGCCATCCCAGCAACCACAAGTTCATCCGTCGTTAAAGTTCCAGTCTTATCAAACAGCGCTACGTCCAGCATCCCAGCCGTAGGCACACGCTGGGGATCAGTACAGAATATCCCTCCCTTCATGAGTTTCATGAGACTGCTGTTAATTGTGAGACTCATCTGCATAGGCAGCTCCGGAGGGATAACACTCGTCAATATCAATATGCAGTGTAACAGTAGCTTGTATTGTACCTTGTGATCCATCGTCCCGTCAGCAGCTAATATAGCCCGACCATGCTGTAGGACGTACCCCGCACTAATAATCGCAAACAGGAGCAGGAATGCTAACAGATATCCCACCTCAGACTGTAGGTCGCGACTACCGCTAGTACTGCTTTCTCCTACACTTGAGGTACGGGAAGATGCGTTTTGACTCTGCTCCATCATGCGCACGAGCTTCCCGCCCGTATGACAGAATCCAGTTCGTAATATGTAAATTCGTAGCTCTTGTGAACTTTGAAGCAATTTTGTTCCTGCAAACAGGGTATTATTCTTATGTGGTCCCTTAGTATCCAATACATCTTCCGCACTGCCGCTGTCGCCGATGGGAATCGATACTTCTTCACGGAATTGCGGTACACTCTCTCCAGTGAGACTGGCCTCGTTCACCACGCATTGTCCCTTCAATACAATGCAATCGGCTGGAATTTCTACGGCATCTGCAGTGAGTTTACAAACGTCACCTGGCACGAGTTCTTCCATCGGTACATCCTCCCAAGTTTCGTTCCGAAAGGTAGAAATAGCAGTCGGTTGATTTTCAACGGGTTTCTTGCTCAGCGCCTGGACACTCTTCATTCGTTGAAATACTACCGTGCCTTCGAACATAAGGATCATACCAAGGCTGAACAGAGAATAAGTTAGATAACTGTCAAGACACCAAAGGAGAGTACAAAATAATTGAAATACAGTCAATGGCGATACGAGTTGTTCCAGGTATAAGTCCTTGAAACTTTTGCACTCCACGTTGGTATGGTTCGGTCCGAACATGGTCAATGCTAGTGAAGCACTTTTATCGGTGTGACCATCCCAATTGTGGAAGTGAGTCAAGGGAAATGATTTCGGTGGGGATATTTTGTTCCAGATAAATTCTTGCGAACTATCGTCGGCGTCGTCGGTTTCTTCCAGGACAAAGGTACGTCGACCGTACACAAACGTTAATCCAAGCTGTTCACATGGTATGACAGTTGATAAGCTCGGCTTGGCTCCGACTTGAGAAGTTGCACAAGCAACTAAATCAGTTGCATACGATGAGGAGGAGGAAGATGATGATGATTCAAATTGATCCAGTGCTTCACGTTCGGTGATAAAGGTGTAGTTCATAAATAACTTAAACTTGACCAACCAAACTTGAAGCAAAACTACGAGTACATGAATAGTCACAATAACTCCTGTCATAAACATGGCATTGAACGTAGGTAGATATTTGTTCGGGACTTTCATATTCTTTGGTAAGTTTTGCTCCAGTATTGATATACCGGCTTGATCCAATCTGTAAAAATGAACCAGTTTATTGGGATAAAAAAGAAAATGAATATAAAAGAATGAGTTTGCAATTTTTTTTTCGAATGATGATAAGACAATAACATTTTGTACATGCAATATATGCATTCAAAAATTCCATATATATATATATGTATATATATATATCATAGATCCAAGACATACATTCCTGTAATCTCATCATTACAAATATACGGTATATGCAAATATTACAACTTACTTTTGTTTCCTCTTGGCTTCATTTGCCTCTTCAATATCCATATCCATAAAATCAAACCACCCCATACTACTCGCATCCTTCCGATTCGGATTCTCAAAATCCTGCACTGCAAACTGCAAGGTACTTCTCAATGCCGTGGCCCCTTCCATCACATCGATGCCTAAGGAATCAGCTCGTTGTACGAACTCTCGATACGGGACTCCCACGGTACTGACACACCAGTAGATTTGGTACAGATACAACGCTAGAAAGACGAGGTGGTAATAAGCCAGTTTATTGTGTTTGTAGGAGACATTGTGTGGTGTGTAACGATAAAGTTGGACGCTGTGTATGCGTTTCGAGGTCGTTGGGGATGCCATTGCTGTTGGCTCATATGATAAATGTGATTAATATTATTTAATAATGTGATTATTATTATTTAATAATGATGAATGTAATAATTAATGTGATTAATGAATGTGGTTGATGTGAACTGTTTGTTGGATTGAAATATTACGATCGTGCATTGGTACAGTTTACGCCTTACGCCTCAAACAATATATGTTTATAGTATTTCGAGTACGCGGTAGATCTACATATATACTAGATCTACGAATATACGGTACATGTATTAATATGCTCTCTGCTAACTTCGTATGACATAAAATATGACGTTGGGGGACATTGGACATTGAGGACTGTTTCGAAGGAAAAGCGAAAAGGAGTGGGGAGGAGGTCGATTTGAAAGTTCGCATGTGTTGAATCTGCTGTGTCCAACGTCCAACACCCACACACGCGTACGCTCGTACGACTCCCACCATGCATTTTTTTCATGCTCTCTCCAGCATAGCGTGTACGTAGAATCTCTACGGGTATTTCGAGTACATAATGTACGAGTACAAATGCTGTGTAAATATTACGGGAGAGAGTTTGGTCGTTACTCTGTACACACGTGCACGTACGAGGATGTTGTGTAGTAATAGTAATACGAGTAGTAATACTTGTAATAAAATATTTAATAATACTTGTAATAAAATAATACTTGTGTGTAATAAAATAATATACACACACACTATTCACACAGCACAGCACAGCACAGCACAGAAGACACACAATTCATCTAATAACAATATAATAAGATTTAAAATACAATGGAGGTACGACTGGATGTCCTGTGTGTGTTGCTATATCATACATCCATATCGCTGATTCATCTCATCTCATCTCATCTCATATATTTTTATCCATATAATGAATATCCATCACAATTGTTATCCATAAAATAAATGCTATTTAGGTGAACAAGGAGGCAGCCGAACAAGCCAAGACCATGGGAGCTACGGCCCTGAAACAAGGAGATTTTACCAGGGCACATAAATTACTGAGTAAAAGTTTACGGTTGTATCCTCTGCCGGGTGTCAAAGCATTGTTGTCTCAAGTGGAACGAATGCAATCGTTTCATTCCAATGCTTCCAATCATAATCACAATGCTAGCAATCACAATCACAATGAGAGACGAAGCAATCACAATGCTAGCAATGCAGCATCAGCATCCTCCACTACTAACACTAACAACACTAGCAATGCAGATCAGCAAACTACACGAGGTTACACGCCACAGCAGGAACAAATAGTCAAGGATATTATGAAAATTACACGCTCCAATAACGAACGTAAGAAACATTATAAGGTGCTTGGAATATCCGATTCGGCCAACGAAAGTGAAATTAAAAAGGCGTATCGAAAGTTGGCACTGAAACTTCATCCGGACAAAAACAGTGCCCCCGAGGCAGATGAAGCCTTCAAGGCTGTGGGATTGGCGTATGCAACCTTATCGGATGAACGTAAACGTCAAATTTATGATCAGTATGGAGATGAAGATCCGGATTCGAATTCCGGTGCTGGTGCTGCAGGTTTTCGTAGAAGATCTGGATTTCGAGGAGGAGAAGAAGTGTCGCCGGAAGATATTTTTAACATGTTCTTTGGTGGGATGCACCCTGGTGGTGCTGCGGGTGGATTCGGCGGACCCGGATTTCGTGTGCATACGACGGGTTTTGGACCAGGTTTTAGTTTCCATACGGGAGGAATGCCAAGAAGAAATGCAGGACAACAGCAGGGTCAGGGTCAACAGCCAAGGCGACCACCGACTTTGGCGGAACGGATTTCACAATTTCTTCCAATTATCTTTTTTATTCTCATGTCGTTTATGAATATGCCTGGTGACCAAGGAAGTTCTTCGGGAACATCGACTCCATACTTTTCGTTGACACGGGACTATCCATTTACAAATGAGCGCTTTACTTCCTTGACACGAGTCAAGGATATCCCTTATTATGTAAACGATAAGTTTGTAAGACTGTATGCCCGTGACCGGTATCAACTTAGTCAAGTTGAACGTTTGGTGGAGAAAAATTACGAGAAGTACTTACAATCCGAGTGCAAAGCACAAATGAAACATCGCGATAAACTTATTAATCGGGGAAAGTTTGATTACTCGAGTAACTTGAGCGCAAAAGAGAAAGAGGAAGCATTGAAAGAGGCCGAGGAATTCAAATTGTCAAGATGTATTGAATTGGATGAAATTTTTCCATCAGGATCAAAGAAGAAAAGGAGACAGAAGAAATATTAATATCTAAACACCTTTCTATTCAATTTTTTACAATTTAGTTTCTTGTGGAAAGTTCAAGCAAACTTTCCACACACGAGTCGTTTCATACCTAATCTTTGCTGTTATTACTACATCTAATCTATTTTCCTTTTGAGAAAGTTGGTCAATTTTGGATAGGCGTTGTGTAAAACTTTTGTGTCACTGTAAGGATATACGCAAATTCACATATCGAAGGTATCTCCTTCTGTTCTAGAGGTATTATAATAAATGCACAATTGTAAAACAAATATTTCGTCTTTCAACGTATTGATTTGAACACGTTCGCTCAATATGCACCCAATGTCAATCCTCGCAAAAATATAAATGAAGATAATCCATGGATACTAAACAACTTAGAGAGAGAAATTGCACCTGTGTACTTTCATTTTGATTCATTCAATTTTAGGAAATAAATGTACGGTGCACGGTGCTTCCATCTTTCAATAGCAGATTACTTGTGGGGATACTTTCCATATTTGTTCCGTTTGACACAAGTCCATTAGGTCGCATTCACTCGTTATATTAACTGTGCACTAGTATATACATTTCATAATGTAGAACTCGTCCTCCAATTAGTAACTGGTAAAGAAGATTACATGTACTGTATTTGAGAAGTAGATAGCTATATTTGGCGGGATTTCCTTTTTGTGTTGAAAAATATTATGTGAGAGAAAAAAAAACACGAAAAAATAAATAAATTCCTCCTACCAAATATATAACTAATCTAACTAACCCACATATTCTTCCTTAACCTCTCTAATCTCTCTCTAATACCTCTAAGTAATACTTATATTATAATAATAACTAATATATAACTAATACCTCATCCCTTTCTCTCCTATATATAACTCACACTGAAAGCCAACCATCATCCTCATCACATACACATAAATACCAAACAATGCCCCTTCGTCCCACCTCACGTCTCCTCCAAGCAGCAGCAGCAGCAGCAGCAGCAGCAGCACCTACCAGCACAAGTTACTTACCAGGTCACCACTTATCCTTACACTTTAAAAAGCTCTTAGTTGTCATCAAACAAACGGCATACGAAGAATATTCTCAGCTCCGTCTACGAGGACAGGCACCGAAAGCTTTGCGGTGGAAACGCCTCGAATCTCGATATAAGGCACACAAGCAGTGCGTCAACGATTTAATTGCTTTGTTACGAAGGCACAATGTAGAATTCACCACTGTGAATCGAGTAGAGCTCGATCGTCAGCATTTGAGAGGTGTGGATTTAGTCGTGGCCGTGGGCGGTGATGGGACGGTGCTCAGTGCGGCTCACTTTTTGGATAATGGGACGATACCGCTGTTGGGTGTGAATAGTGACCCGTCTTCACCGGATGAATTGAAAGTCACACAAAAGCAAAGTGACGAACGCAGATCTCACGGGGCACTTTGTATGTGTACTTCGATTGATATGCATGAAGGCATTGCTCGTGTGTTGTATGGGGATGGCATGTTAAGTAAAAGGAATAGGATTCAAACTACTGTGAAAAGTACCTTTAGTGAAACGAGGCTTGTGCCCACGTTAAATGATATGCTGATTGCGAACCCAAGTCCTGCAGCGGTGAGTCGATTTCGTATGGGTTGGATGACCGAGCCAAGAGCTGAAAATAGTAGCAATGCAGGTGATGGTAGTGGCGGAGATGTTAACTTAGAGACACCAGCTATAGTACACCCGACATATGGTACCGTGACGAGGTTTGGAGGACAGGCATATGATATTGTTCGATCCATTAATGTTTGGAGCTCTGGTATGTGGGTGAGCACAAGTACGGGTTCTTCTGCAGCGATGGCGGCTGCTGGTGGAATAATTATGGATTTGAATTCCACCGATCTTCAATTCCTTGTTCGTGAGCATATGTTAGAAAGCAATTCAGGGGTAGAATGCAAAGAAGCCGGTCATGGTATGCTTTCGGATGGTGATCAACTACACTTACGATGGAACTCACAACATGGAATGATTTATATTGACGGTGCACATATGACACATGAACTAACGTTAGGTGACGAAATCCAGATCAATAATAAAGCGCCGCCACTACAGTTATTCATGAGGGACTTTGTAAATGCAAAAAACGACCCACACGTTCATCCGATTTCTGGACTTAGTAGATAAAGGAATTGTGTAGCTTCAAAGTTAAAAGCGGAAGACTCGCGTATCCAATATAATTATTTGTGACCCAATATAATTTATCCTATAATTTTTCTTGACAAATATACAAAGAATTTTTATACAACACTGTAAATGTGTACTTTGACTGTCAACATCCATTTCATACAATGATTATAACTTGCATAGTTTAGAGCTCATCCCCTTAATCAGGATATGGATTAAACGAGGAGTATTCGCAATTATTATATGATCGAAACTTATGATAGGTGTCATCTATTTTTATCGCTTCTTGCTCATTTTCTTTTGAACAACGTACTGGTGTATTTACTATTTACGTTGTCTGACAGTTTTTTCGCGTAAGCAATAATTGCCAGAGAAATTATTTGCTGATCGTCGACGATTCACTCAGCTTTAAGTTTACTTTTACGCAATAATGTAGTATGCGATTCGAGCTACTGGCAAACTTTATATTCAAGTAACTTTTAATGGCATAGATTTTATAATGAGACCGACCATCGTACCAGTTTTGAATATATTTAGTTGACGGATTTCTGGAAGGCTGAATATCCTTCTACCTCCAAGTTCAAACTAAGAAACTTCTTTCTTGAAGCATTAATTGCGTTCTCTATGTTCGTTTTGCTAGATTGTTTCGCTCCAACAGCTTGATAGATAAAAGCGCACTCAATCATCTCGTTCATTGACTATGGTAGTCGCTGATAATACTATAATGTATAATCTTGTAACAAATAAAGAATGAGAAGTAAACTAACTAATGGACCAGACCTAAGAAATGAGGTAACACCTCTTCTTTAAGATGACAAGATGACGCCATTGATCTCAAGATTTCGAATGAGGTTCTCATTTTTGACATCAAAAGTTAGGGTTATGGTAATAAGAATTTCTCAGCCAATCCACCCCCGTGCACATACCGAGTAACTGATGAAGATGATGAGTTATAACTACAAAGTAATTTATACCTGGTACAATAGTAGAAGTTAACAAGATAAAAGCATACAGATTAAAAAAAATAGAGCTTGTAATACCGGTTAGAAGAGGCGTAGTGACAGTGACATACCTTGATGTTTGATGTGATCCCCGTACGACGAATCCGCCGCCGGAAGGAAAATATTTTTCGTACGGGGACGGATATGTGTAACGTCTACCAATCATCCATTTCCACCCCCGCACAAACAAATAGGATAGATTATCAGGAGCGATATACCCGGTAATAACTTTTTAAATTTTTTTGTATGTTGGGCTTTAGTTATAATTGCAGAGTTATTAATACGTGTACATCGCTATAAAGATTAGAAAGGAATCTCTTCATTTGTAATATATAATATAAGTAAAAAAGAGAAATACACACATACATGTAACATTTACACAGGTTATCGAAGGATCCTTGTTCATTAAACGCACATAAAGCTCTATCTATTTAAGTAATTGTTATATATTTATATCAAACTATAAGTTTTCGAACAATAAATTTAGGAAATTTTTTGTTGGTTTTATCAAAAATTGAATTACAAAAACAATTTTCTTTTGAGTAAATACGAACATGTACATCCTTCTGTTCCTTTAGTTCGATTTTTCTCGTAAAGAGAGAGTTTCGATAAGAATACTTATTTCAACCAAAGGAACTTTATATCTACCAACTGCGATGACACATTTTAATTATTGAAAAATAGCGCAAGCAGCGATGCCTTTTTTCCAATTCTATTGACCACTTATTTCAACCCCAACGCAAAACCGAATACATGTTAGAGAGTGAGAAGCAGAAAGCGATAAGGATAAAGCTTACAGTTTTAAAAAAACATTAGCACCGGCACCGGCATCAGCATCAGCATCAACAACATAACCAATCCCACATTCACCCGTCATCCTGTGTCAACAAAATATTTCTGTGTCAAAAACTATACTAGCCTCTCTACCCTAAAGCTATAACATTTGTTCCATGATGCTGCAATTGAATCAGTTGCTTCTCCTGTCAATGCTGACTGCTACGACGTCTGAAGTGTCCTACGAGTACTTCCAAGCCAGTGACGAATGCCCGTGTATTGACCCGTGGCAGGGTTTAGGTTCTGGTGCGTGTCCTTATGGCGAGGTTGAAAAAGAAGTATCCTCAGGAGAAGATGAATCCGGATACGAATGTGTCCCATGCGAGAGCGGTCAAACTGGGATTAGTGGTATATGCGTGCCGCCCGGATACGGAGGTATCGAATGCCGGCCGTGGGATTCGGATGCAGAAAACAACTTTTCTACGCCTGCTTGTCTTCAGGATGATCCGGAAGGTAAGGTATTTGTTCGCTCAAATTACGTTTCAGAAGATGAAGGGAATGAATAATCGGTATGAATTTCTCACCTATACACACTCGATTCGTAGATTATTGTCAATACAACTGGTGCTACGTGGATACAAATAATTGTTATCGATCCAATACCTTATCGACTGAAGCAGGTGGATTCTTTAATGAGTCCGTTGCATATTCGTATGAGACTTGCGGAAACGTGGACACATATAGTACCCAAAATGTCATGAAAATCATAACCAACAGGACGTTACGCGTGAGTTTTCCCGGAGATTCCAGCGACGGTTACACGTTGGCAACCGACGAAGACGGAAATCGTATTGGAAGTACGGTAGATCTCATGTACGAAATTTTTGAAGAATATGATATTATCCCGGTGCTGAAAGAAGTAAGCGAAAAAAGCAAGGCACGATACTCTTCATCGTATACTCAATGTGTACATGAAGTAGCTCTTAATGAAACGGATATATGCATTGGCGCCTTTTGGACAACGAGTGAAAGACTTTTACTCACCCCATTTACTACCGCTACCTATCAGGATACGTTTTTCATGCTTACTTTTGAAGAAACAACTGAGACAGGTTTTTGGGTTAATATGGCGACGCCTTTTGCCCCCTTTACGACTGAAGCATGGTATAGACTTGCATTTGTCGTTTTGTACATGAGTACATCTATTCATTTGGTTCAATCTGCAAAGGAATCGGAAGATGAAGATGACGACGATGAAACAAAATCCCTTTCAAATAATCGCACATTGAAAGAAAAACCGGATTCCAACAAAAGTATAGATCGAGCTCAACTCCGACGCGATGTGAAAAAATATGGCGGTATTTTTGGTAATAATATTTTCTACGGTGTGACGAGTTTTGCCAAGGGAGAAGTTACAAGTGAAAGTGATGGTATGTTATAAAGTATTGGTCTATGTACGATTTTATATCAAAGTTGTAACTCTATTTTATTTTAAACGTATGTTTTCAGAGCCGAGCACCGCAGAAAAGTTCATCATTGCTGGTTTTATGCTATTTGCTTTGATCGTATTAACTGCGTATACAGCATCCAGTGCTGCAGCATTGGTAATTGACGATTCAAGTATGGAGTATATGACACTTGAAGATGTTCGTAGAGATCCCTCCGCGTACTTGTGCATTGAAGAGGCTATTTATGAAATGTTTTTAGGAGTTAAAACAGAGTGGAACTCCAAAATAAATAAGGAACGAATCATCCAATATTCGAATATTGATGCGATTCTTGAAGGCATGGATGCTTACGAATGTGTAGCGGCAGTGTTGAAGGAAGATGCTTACTTGAAGTTTACTACTGATCGTGAAAAGACTCATTGCAATAAAGTCATGTCTTCTGAACTATTATTTACAGTAAGTAATGCTTATCCAGTGCGAGAAGAGTTGTCTAAGCCATTCGGATATGCTGTCGGAGAACTGGTGAACAATGGCCAATATTCGAAGTATCGCGCCGAGAGAAAAGACGAGCTTTTGGGTGAACCTTATTGTGACGACGAATTTAATGAAGATAGTGGAGAATTTGAAAAATTAAACCACGACAATCTTTTTGTAAGTTTTTGTTTAAGTGGATTTGTTGTTCGTTACTCTACCTTCAAATTTGTGATTCTTATTTGATTGCCAAATGTTTTAAAGGCTCCGATGTTCATCAGCTTTTCCTCTACCACCATCGGCTTACTTGTCTGTTTCTTTCCAAAATTTCTCAGAAAGAGAAGGTTACGGACGCGTAATGAAGAAGATTCTATAAGAGATGACGATGATACGCCGGAGACAGTCAAGTGTGAAGATACATTGACAACGAATCCTAACTCCGTTAGTAATGTTGCAATCAACCCAAGCCTCACTGAAATCTTGGATATTCTTAGCTCGTCTTCCTCTAAAGAGTTAGATGTAGCTATGGAAAAGTTACCGGATCAGAGTGCCCTATTGGAATTATGTTTGCAGAACAATCCTATCTTCTTATCAAACGAGAGACTCAAAGATCACTTGTTAAGCCTTTCTTGGAGTGAATTGTTACACTTGTGTAGACCGATTGGTCAAACAACTATTAATGAAATTATGAAATGCGTTTCTATTTATGATAAATCGAACCCAAAGATTCGGTTGCAATATACGATCCTTACGAATCCAGCCAGTCGTGTAACTCTTATGCAGCAGCTTAGTGACAGACTTCAACTGGTGTCAAAAAACACTGGAATTTCTACAATTTCAAGCAAGACGCATAGCGTTGGTCCACCTCCCAACCGACAATTTGATCCTGTTCTAAGTGCCTATTTGAACCAGATAAGTGCACGCAGCGTCGCGACTAGTGCCGATGAATCGAATGACAGTATGGCACGAAGAAAGTTTGATGTAGAAACGACCCCGTCAAATTTCTACTCTGAACGTAAGTGAATTTGATTTTTAGCAAATTCGGCTAACATGTTTAACCTGAAGTATTGATGTTTTTTCAAGATTTTGATGAGTTAGGGTTGAAACCATCTACATTTTTGATATATTTATCAACTGAAAATCTCGAATCATTGAAACAAAATTTTGAGACGAAGACATTGACGGCACCTTCCTTCGATTCTAATATGATTCTTCAAATGGAGATAGGATTGATGAGGCCTAACAATGGAAGTGACAGTATTAATGTACTGCAAATGACCATTCGCTCTCTTGATCATGTGAAAGCGATAGTCACATCGTTTTTGCAAATGCACGATTGTGTAGGTCGCAATGACGATTCTGTTAGTTCGCTCGTTCTTACTCCGGAAAGACGCGTAGCAACTATTGCAAAGGACACAATTCGGGAGTTTAGTATTGATTCTGGGGAAGGCGTCCATACTTTTGTTGGCAAAGCTGGACAATTTGTATCAGAAAAACCACGCAACACATATGAATACGAATCATCTGAAATTGAAAACTTAAAAAATGGTTATAGTCTAGCACTGTGAGAGTGTATGACATGAGGTTCTACGTAATACAATATTAATATGTTTCATATTTATACCTTCTCTTCTTCTTAGATCCACACAGATAAAGTATTTTATACAAAATAATCCCCAGCCATGTATTTGCTTCTCAACATCTCTACACCCACGACTTCCACATTAAACCTCGCCCTCTTGCCACAGTGCGCAAACGAAGTAAAATCGTCCTATATCGAGGTCCATACTGTTCGACCTTGTTCCTCACCAAATACAGTATTTTTGCTGAGGTAGTCAACGGCTTTCGTGTAGTGGACTGATGGAAAACAGGTATCTGCGAGCGAACAAAAATAAAACGGTTGTAGATGAAAACACGTGCATCAGCCGCACAGTTGCTTTCTACATGGTATAGTGGTTAGACAGCAGTTTGAAGTATAATGATAGTAACACTGAAGTACGATGAGAGAATATATACTAAGTAGTAGATTATCGATCTAGAAGATCTACAATGTAATATGATGTGCAAATGCCTTACCTGAAGTACGATGAGAGAATATATGAGACTCTCGGATGTACTTCAGGAGTAAGGCACCTAAAAGTAGATAATGAGCTCATAACACACCTAAAGGTATTGTAGGACCATAAATATCTCTGACATTCCCTCTTGGTGTGAGATAGCTTTGGAGTGATAATCAAAATGAAATTGTAGGAAAAAAATGTATGAAAAGTAAGAAAGGAGATCACCATCCGATCATGAATTGACGTAGGCGCAGTAATTTT